>OAVH01000524.1_pt1 | contig 27828 bp, 28 predicted proteins | sample 1495281 | NCBI WGS metagenome assembly OAVH01 (sample SAMEA2580082, study PRJEB22360) | human gut metagenome | biome: human gut; feature: human-associated habitat; material: faeces | place: Denmark | collected 2008/2010
TGTTCATCAATCCTATCCATTCCCAAGGTTGCTCTGCTTTGAGTGTTTCCGTCACGCCCTGCTTTTCCGCCATTTCCTTAATCAATCTATGAGGAAGTTCTGCAATGTTTTCTACGGTCTTCTGGCTGTAGGATTGATGGTAAAGATCCATCAGATCGGCCATGTTCTGAATCGTATGACCGTGTTGTGTAAGCCTGGCAGCAAAGACCATATTCTGTTCTGCTTTCTGGATCCCATAGCAGTTTAAGATGGCTGTTTCAATGTGATCCATAGGCCTGTTCCTCCCTACTATATAGTCAAGTCTTTTTTCCCTTAAAATCAAGGATTTTTTAATGTTTCATCAATAAATATCTCAGAAGAAAGAGCCATAGGAATATAAAGTGCTGCGACTATCTTTGATAGAAAGCCTACAGATATCTTTGATGTCTGTACGAGGGTATGGGGAATCGGAATCCCCATCAAGAGACTTACCCGGAGGTATGCCGTAGCCATAAAATGGCGATACGGTAATACCTGGGTGGATCTTGCTCTAATCTACGAACCCTCTTACATATACAAAAGATGGAGGGGGAAAATACAGGGTGTGAGAGAAAAGAATTTTAGAAAAATCAAAACAACTCAAAAACTTGACTTTTAACATTGCCAAAGTTAAAATGAAAGTAAATGAGTTAAAAGGAGAACGAGAAATATGTTTACGAGCGTATTCGGGATTTCTATAAAATATGAAGCATGGAATCATCAGGATTCTTTGCCTGTTTATATTGCAGGGAGTTATGATTTTCATACAGCATATATTGGAAACAGACGCTGTATAATGCTTGCTCCAACAGAAGAACTTGCCACACTTCCGGCATTGAAAAAACAAATTGTAAAAATACAGCAGATTGATAATGTGCCAGTCGTATTTGAACTTATAACGGTATCAAATTATCGAAGAAAAAGCCTTATAGAAAATAATATACCGTTTATTACTGATAAGCAGGTCTTTCTTCCTTTCATTGGGACAATGCTTTCTGATGAAAAAGAACCCCAAAAGCTGACGGGTAAGTTTGTTTACTCCACGCAGCAGTTGTTTTTATTTTATCTGTACAGTAAGAAAAAACGATTGTATATTTCAGAAGCCGGAAAAGTGCTTCCATTTACAGCAATGACCTTGACCAGAGCAGTAAAGCAGTTGGAAACGACGGATTTGTTTTTGGTAGCAAAAGACGGTGTCAACAAGTTTATTGAGTCAAAATATAAGCGAGATGAATTATTTGAAAAAGCAAAAGTATATTTGACGACTCCTGTCCGCAAAGCAGGATATATAGATAAGACGCAAGTTACGGAAAATATGGTCTTTGCAGGGGAAACGGCACTTTCTGAAAAAACAATGTTAAATCCAAGCCGAGTTGTTACCTATGCAATTAGTGAGAAAGATTATGATAAAACCTTGCTAACCGATGAATTGATAGACCCGGATAAGCAGGTAAGACTTGAATTATGGGCATACAGCCCGAAACAATTTTCAGAGGATAACAGTGCTGATGATATTTCTATTGTTTTATCTTTTGGAGATACAAACGATGAAAGAATTGAAGAAGCAGTAGATGAATTGCAGGAAAGAAGGTTGCAGGAGTAATGGTCAGCGGATTTACAAAATTTAAGGAAAGATTTCAGGGTTTTGAAAATCAATATGTCATCATCGGTGGGATTTGATTATGGAAAACGAAGAATTACCGTTTCGGGCTACAAAAGATGTAGATATTGTACTGATTGTTGAATCCATAACAGCGGAGTTTGGCAGGCAGTTTTGGGAGTATGTCAAGGAAGCAGGATATGAGCATTTGAATAAAAGTACCGGAAATGCACAGTTTTATCGTTTCACATGGTAATGTAATTTACTTTAATAAAAAATTTGAACAGGATTTTGGAGCTGATAAAGACCTTATAGGTGAAAATATTACCTATGTATATCCGGAGTTGAGAGAATGGTATGAAAAAGAAAATGTTTTTAAGGATTTTAAAATCTGTATACAAAATGACAGATGCAGTTTCTATGGAATCGTAAACAGTAAACGAATTTACCAGACAGAAGATGAATATACGGTTATCCTGTGTTTTCAGCCATATAAGAATATTTATAAATCATCCAAAATTTTTATGCCGGGGACTCAGGTTACGTTTCAATGGCTCAGAAAGTTTTGTGATGTGGAAACCCTGGCAATTGCAGAATATTATGCAGAGTTGGATGAGCCAGTTTTAATCTGTGGATGTGATGATACTTTAAATGAAATGCTGGGAAAAGCAATTTATAATCAGTCACCAAGAAGACTGGAGAATGTAGAGGTTCTCCAAATTAGAAATTCTTACAGAAATCTCCTGAATTCGTATTTAAGTGTAGAAACAGGAATTTTAAGGAAACTACAAAATGGAACTATTATTATTATGCAGCCGGAAAAAATTCCTATGTATATTCAGGAGTATTTATTAAGCTTCATTGAAAAAAAGAATACAGTTAACAATCAAAAAGGATCTGATCTGGATATTCGATTTATTTTCTGTACGACATCCGACTTAGAAGGACTTGTGAAAGAAAAGAAATTCAATGAAGAATTGTACCACATCATTTCAAAAAATAAAATTAATATGACAAAAACACTTCATGAAGATTTTGGTGTGTTTTACAGGTATATGCAAAGTGGACTGGAATATTACGGTAATATTTATAAAAAAGAGATTGTGGAATTAAGCATTGATCGAAAAAAGGAAATATGGAGAAAATGCAGAGGGAATTTGTTGGTTGATCTGGAAATGATGATTGAAAGGATCGCAAAAAACGGAGATTATATTGAAGAAGAAAAAATAGAAAATTCGGAAAAATCTATTAATGAATTGGAAAAAATGCAGCTTCAGAAGCTTATCAAGGATGGGTACAGCAAGCAGGAGATGGCAAAAATTATGAATATTTCCAGAACTACATTATACAGACACCTGAAAGAATACAATCTTCAGTAAAATATATTTACACATAATTATTATGTAAGCAGAAGGAGGAACACATGGAACTCAGTTTATTATTGATGCAGCAGATTATAAAATTATTTATTATGATCTTTATGGGATATCTGATCGTGAAAACGGGAATTTTAAAAGCAGAGGACAGCAGAGTTCTTTCTGCAGTTGTTCTTTACCTGATCGTTCCCTGTGTAATCCTGAATGCATTTCAGGTAGAATATTCACCTGACAAAGCAAGCGGACTTTTTCTCGCTTTTGTGGCATCTCTGCTGCTTATGTTTGTAACGCTCCCGGCAGTAAATCTTGTGGGAAGATTTTTGAAACTGAATGAAGTGGAGAGGACTTCGGTTTATTATTCCAATGCCGGAAATCTGATCATTCCGCTGGTGACTTTTATTCTGGGCGAGGAATGGGTTTTATATGCATGTGTATATATGAGTATCCAGATTGTTTTTTTCTGGACTCACTGTAAAAAAGAACTGAGCAGGGAAAAAGAGATTGATTTAAAAAAGATCTTTACAAATATTAATATTATTTTGGTTGTGATTTCAGTAGCGCTGTTTTTTATGAGAATCCGTCTTCCGAAACTGATGACGGAAACTTTTGCATCGGTATCGGGTATGGTAGGACCTGCAAGTATGTTTGTGACCGGAATGTTGATGGCAGGCGCTGATCTGAAAAAAATATTTACAAATAAGAGAGCTTATCTGGTAACAGGTATGAGACTGATCGTCGTACCGCTGTTTTCCCTTTTGATTCTGAAAATCAGCAGATTAGCCGGCTTCCATGCGGACGGCCGTCAGATCCTGCTGATTGTATTTCTTGCAGTGACAACACCGGCAGCATCAACGGTGACACAGATGAGCCAGCTTTATGGGAATGATTCAGAATATGCCAGTGCGATCGGCGTACTGACAACTCTGGCGTCAGTTCTCACAATGCCATTGATGGTATTATTGTTCCAGTCAGTTATTTAAAAAGGTTTTTCTGTAAAAAAACTCCCGGGATCTTATGGAAGTAACAGTGACATTATCACAGACAGATCTGTCTGGAACGTGTATGATACAGACATAAAGTACAAGGAGGTATCCCATATGAGGTTAAAAGATAAAGTAGCGATCATTACAGGTGGAAGCAGAGGAATTGGTTATGCAACAGCAGATGCATTTCTGAGAGAGGGAGCTACTGTAATTCTGGCAGCCAGTTCTCAGGAATCTGCAGATAAAGCAGTGGAAAGCCTGAAGGAAAAATATCCGGACAGGATCATTGCAGGCATCAGCCCGGATCTCAGCAGTCTGGAAAGCGTGAGAAAGGAATTCAGGGAAGCGACCTCCAAATATGGATGTGTGGATATTCTGGTAAATAATGCAGGGGTATCAGAAAGCACCCCGTTTGTTGAGTATACAGAGGAAGCCTTTGACAAGGTTATGGATCTGAATGTAAAAGGCGTATTTAATGCAACGAGAGCCGCGTCTGAGTGTATGGTGGCAAGAGGAAATGGCGTAATCCTGAGCACTTCTTCTATGGTAAGTCTTTATGGACAGCCAAGTGGAATCGCGTATCCGGCATCTAAATTTGCAGTAAATGGACTGACCGTTTCACTGGCAAGAGAACTGGGACCAAAAGGAATCCGGGTGAATGCAGTGGCGCCGGGCATCACGGAAACAGATATGATGAAGGCAGTACCAAAGAGCGTGATCGAGCCAATGATCCAGCAGATTCCACTTCGCAGGCTGGGCCAGCCGGAAGATATTGCAAACGCTTTTGTGTTCCTTGCTTCTGATGAGGCATCTTACATTACCGGTGTGGTACTCAGCGTAGATGGAATGGCAAGAACCTGAAGATAAGAAAAGACAGCAGATAAAAGGCTGGAGGAGGAAATAGAATGGGATTATTTGATTTCTTAAAGGGAACAGATTTTAATGAGGGAATCGAAACTTATAAATATACAGAGGATGCGGTTCTTCTGGATGTAAGGACACCGGAAGAATATCTGGAGGGAAGAGTACCGGGAAGCTGGAATATCCCTCTTCAGGAACTGAAAAAAGTAGAACGGCTTATAGATAAAGCAGCTCCTCTTTTTGTTTACTGTCTGAGCGGAGCCAGAAGCCGGATGGCAGTGGCGCAGCTTCAGCAGATGGGATATGCAAAGGTTACAAATCTTGGCGGTATCAACAGCTATCGAGGAAAGGTGGAAAGATAAAATGAAGGTTGTCATTATCGGAGGTGTTGCGGGAGGAGCAACTGCTGCAGCAAGAATACGCAGACTGGATGAAAAAGCACAGATCACTGTTTTTGAAAAATCGGGATATGTTTCCTATGCAAATTGCGGACTTCCCTATTATATAGGAGGGGTGATCACAGATCCGGAAGAGCTGACATTGCAGACACCGGAAAGCTTCTGGAAGCGTTTTCAGATTGATATGAAGGTAAGACATGAGGTTACACGGATTTACCCGGAAAGAAAAACTGTGGAAGTCAGAAATCTGAATACAGGTGTATTCTTTGAGGAAAAATACGATAAGCTTTTGATCGCTACAGGCGCAAAGCCGGTATGGCCTGATCTTCCCGGAACAGATCTGGACAATCTTTTTACTCTTCGTACGGTGGAAGATACGCTGAAGATCCGTGAATTTGTGGACAAAAACCATCCCCGGTCTGCAGTTCTGGCAGGCGGTGGTTATATTGGACTGGAACTTGCGGAAAATCTTCGGGAACTGGGAATGGAGGTAACCATTGTTCAGCGTCCGAAGCAGCTGATGAATCCTCTGGATTCTGATATGGCAGCTTTTGTACATGGAAAAATGAGAAGCCGCGGAGTGAAGCTGATGCTTGGGCATACGGTAGCTGGTTTTGAAAAAGGAGAAACAGGAACCAGAGTACTTCTGAAGGATGAACAGCCATTGGAAGCAGATATGGTGATTCTTGCGATTGGAGTCTCTCCGGATTCTCATCTTGCCAGAGAGGCCGGGCTGGAACTTGGTCTGAAGGGAAGTCTTGTAGTAAATGACAGAATGGAGACTTCAGCGCCGGATATTTTTGCAGCAGGCGATGCGGTAGAGGTGAAGCATTACATCACCGGAGAAAGAGCGCTGATCTCTCTGGCAGGACCGGCAAACAGACAGGGACGTATAGCTGCAGACAATATCTGCGGAGGAGACAGCCGTTACCCGGGCTCTCAGGGGTCATCCGTGATCAAAGTATTTGATATGACTGTGGCATCTACAGGAATCAACGAACGTACTGCGCAAAAAGCTGGAATTGATTATGATAAGGTTTACTTATCTCCGGCAAATCATGCGTCCTATTATCCGGGCGGAAAGCTTATGACCATGAAGGTGATCTTTGAGAAGGGCAGCTACAGACTTCTGGGAGCACAGATCGTTGGCTATGACGGAGTCGATAAGCGGATTGACGTTCTTGCTACAGCAATGTATGCAGGCGTTACGGCAATTCAGCTGAAAGAACTGGATCTGGCTTATGCGCCGCCGTATTCCTCTGCAAAAGATCCTGTGAACATGGCAGGATTTATGATCGAAAATATTGCAGAAGGCAGACTGAAACAGTTTTTTACAGAGGATGTGGAAAAGCTTCCGCGGGATGGAAGTGTGATCCTTCTGGATACAAGGACACCATGGGAGTATAACAGAGGGCATATTGAAGGGTTTATCAATATTCCGGTAGACGAACTTCGCGACAGACTTTCGGAACTGGACAAAAATAAAAAAGTATACATTATCTGTCAGAGTGGACTGAGAAGCTATATTGCATACAGGATACTGACACAGGAAGGCTTTGACTGCAGGAATTTCTCAGGAGGTTTTCGTTTGTACGAGACTGTGACAGGCGATCGTGAGGCAGCCGGAGAAGCGCTTCCGTGTGGAATGGAGATCAGCAGATAATATAAGGATATATGAAAAACAGCCATCACTTTTCGGTGCTGGCTGTTTTTGTCTGTTAAAGTTTTGAATATCCATTTCCACTTACAATTGCATCAACCTTTTGTCTGGCTTTGCACAAAGGACAGTCATGTAGCTTGTAGCTGTTGTAATCCGGGATATCTTTTTTCTGAAAGATGGAATGAACCGGAAGCTGGGCGATACTGCTTATCGCGCTGAAGATGGCAGCGATCCCCCGGATGGCCCCTCCATAGTAAAGGATACTTTCCACAGCGCGGGAAAGAGTTTCCTCTGTGGTTACAGAGCCATTCAGAAGAAGTACATTTTTTCCGGAAATCATAGGCTGGATATTATCCCTGAATATCATCTGTCCCACACTGTTGTATTCCGGGGAGATAATATAAATGGTCTGATGCATGTTCATGGAGAGAACCCCTGCCTTGGAGAGTTCTTCAGCCAGATATGCACCGATCACTTCAAGACCATCCATACATACAATAGTATCAATCGGAATGGAGGCCTCATAATTAACGGCAAGCGCCTGTGCGATTCGCCGGGCTTCCGAACTTCTGGATTTCATAGTTGTCATGTCCAGATAATGGGTAATGTGGGAATAGGGTGTTGCAAAGTGACCGGGATAAATTTTCAGCTGGATACGTTCATCACTGCGGGCATAGATTTTAAACATTTTTGATTCCATAGATACAACCTCCCTTTTTGACCGTTTTAAATGATATCTAATTATAACATTATTCAAATGAAATATTCAATATATTCTGTAAATTTTGGAAAGGCGTACAGAGCAAAAATTCATTTATAAAACCAGCTTCCCATGATATAATATTTCTGTAATGTGGAGGATATCTTATGGATTTATATAATGTTTTACTTGTAGATGATGAGGCGGACGTTCTGGTTGCCATGAAGAAAAAAATCGATTGGGAATTACTTGGATTCTGCCTTGCCGGTACTGCCGAAAATGGACAGGAAGCGCTGGAAATGGCAGATCAGCTTCATATAGATGTGGTTATGACAGACATCAAAATGCCTTACATGGACGGGCTGACGCTCTGCCGGAAGCTGAAGGAAAATTATCGCAATATGAAAGTGGTGATCTATTCCGGATTTGATGATTTTGAATTTGCCAGAGAAGCCGTACATCTGGAGGCGGAGGAGTATCTTCTGAAGCCGATCAGTGCCGGAGATATAGAAAATGTTTTTTCCCGGGTTAAAGAAAAACTGGATCAGGAATATGATGAATACAGGAATTTGAACCGGCTTTCGGAATATTACCGGAAGAGTCTTCCGGCCATGAGAGAACAGCTGATGCTGGGGATTCTGGAGGGACGTATTACAGGAGAACGTGCCAGAATGATGATGGAAACATATGAGATGCAGCTGGAGGCTCCTTTCTATGCGGTAGCAACTCTGTTTGCAGATGTGAATGCAAAAGAAGAGCTGGGGCAGCCCCCTCAGTTTCTGACCCTGCCTCTGAAGGACATGATACAGGACTATCTTCACGATAAGATGGATTTTCTGAGTACGGTTTTTTTGGATCAGGTGATTATTGTTTTTATGCTGGATCAGGAAGAAGAGATCAATACAGTCCTTTATCATCTGGATCAGATCTGCAAAATGGGATTTCGTGTACTGAAAGCCTCGGTAACTGCATCGGCAGGTCAGGTATGCTCTGAGATCGATATGCTGCATGCTTCCTATCAGGAGGCTGTCAGTGCTATGGAATACCGAACGATTCTTGGCGGCGGGCAGGTACTCTATATTAACGATATTGAACCAAGCTCCAAAGAAGATGTGTTTGTAACAGAGCAGGATCTGCAGAAGCTTGTTCATGCAGTAAAGCTGGGAAATCAGGAGGAAACCAATACAGCGATTGCAGAGTTTATGAACGGCATCCGAAAAGAAAATATTTCACCGGGACAATATCAGCTTATTTTTATGGAGCTTACATCAGAGCTTATAAAGATCGGCCGTGCATATAAGCTTCATCCCAGTCAGATTTTTGGAGAACATGCAGGCTACTGGCAGGAGCTTTATAAATATATTTCGATAGATGAGCTGGAAAACTGGCTCCGGGAGGTATGTACCAATCTCCGCCATACTCTTCACCATGAGAGAAAGGATTCTACGACCCGGCTTACAGAGCAGGCAAAAGCATATATCAACGAGCATTACAGAGAAAATGATTTTTCTGCGGACAGTCTGTGCCGTTATCTTAATGTGAGCACCGCTTATTTTTCCACGATTTTCAAACGGGAGGTGGGAATGAGCTTTGTGGCTTACCTTACAAAGGTGCGTCTGGAACGTGCTGTGGAGCTTTTGCGGACAACAGAAGACAAGACTTATATTATCGCAGCGCAGGTCGGTTATACGGAACCGAATTATTTCAGTTATGTATTTAAGAAACAGTATGGAATCTCTCCGTCCAGATATCGGGCAAATATGTTTTCACAGGAGAAAAAAACAGAATAGTCTATGAATTATATAAAAAACAAATGGAATCGGCTGATTGCCTACATCAACAGAAGAGAACTCCAGTTTATGATATCCGTATCCTTTACTCTGGTTGCCCTGGTAGGAATGGTTTTTATTGGTGCATTTCTTTATCAGAGCTACGGGAGAGCTACAGAGGAAATGATCCTGAACGACAACCGTCAGCTGATCAATCAGGTGGAGATCAACCTGAATAATTATCTGAGAAGTATGATGCGGATCTCAGATGCCATGTATTATAACGTGATCAAGCAGGTGGATATGAAAACAGATGATATCTCACAGGAACTGGATCTGTTATATGAAGTGAATAAAGATTCCCTTGTAAGCGTGGCTTGTTTTTCAGAAGACGGAGAGCTGATCAGCGCGGCTCCGGTAGGAAGTGCAAAGAAAAATGTGGACATCACAGAACAGAGCTGGTTTGTCAATGCGCAGGATAAGATGGAAAATCTGCATTTTTCCAGGCTTCATGTGCAGAATATTTTTGAAAACAGCAATGGACGATATTACTGGGTAGTGTCATTAAGTCGTGGAGTGGAGCTTACTACGGAGGGAAAAATGTCCGGAGGGATTCTCCTGGTCGATATGAATTTCAGTGGTATCCGACAGATTTTTACAGAGATCAACAGTCGGGGACTGGGGTATGTATATCTGGTAAACAGTGAAGGAGAGATTATTTATCATCCGAAACAGAATCTTATTTTTTCTAACATGCTGAAAGAAAATAATAAGGTGGCCAGCCAGTATGACGATGGAGTTTACGAGGAGCTTTTTCAGGGAGAAGAACGGACGGTTATTGTAAAGACGGTAGGGTATACCGGATGGAAGATTGTCAGTGTAACGCCAAAAGAAGATCTCCTTCAGGATTTTAACAGTACCAAGATCATGGCGGTGATCATTATCATTCTGGCAATCTTTCTGATGGTATTTGCCAATCAGTTTGTTGCTGTCCGTATTGCAAAGCCTTTGAAAAAACTGGAAAATTCCCTGAAGGGTATTGATGTGGACCGACAGCCGGAGATTTATATCGGAGGTTCTGTGGAGATCCAGCATCTTGGCAAAACAATCCGTTCTATGGTGGATCAGCTGAGAGAGCTGACGGATGATATTGTACGGGAACAGGAAGAAAAAAGAAAAAGTGAGCTGGATGCACTTCAGTCGCAGATCAATCCACATTTTCTGTATAATACACTGGACTCTATTATGTGGATGATCGAGAGTGAGCGCTATGAGGATGCGGTAGCTATGGTTCATGCGCTGGGCAAGCTGTTGAGGATCAGTCTTTCCAAGGGAAAAAATATCATAACCGTCGGAGATGAGCTTCAACATGCCAAAAGCTATCTGGATATTCAGAAATACAGATATAAAAATAAATTTACATCTTATTTTGATATAGAGGAAGGAATTGAAAAATACAGAACCATTAAGCTGATCATTCAGCCTCTTTTAGAAAATGCGATTTATTATGGGATGGAATATATGGATGGAGAGGGTGAGATTCATATTCGTGCCTATACAAGTGGAGAGGATCTGTTTATCGAAGTAGAGGATAATGGTCTGGGAATGCCGGAAGAACAGGTACAGAGACTTCTGACAGAAGATTCTGAAACAAGAAGCAAGGGCTCCGGTATCGGTCTGAAAAATGTCCATCAGAGGATTCAGCTTTACTTTGGAACAGACTATGGACTGGAGATCACAAGTGAGCCGGATGAAAAAACAATTGTACGGATCCATCTGCCAAAAACGGAAGAGGATTTCCGGGAAGAAAGGGGAAATCGACTATGACAAAAAAGAAGTACCCCTGGCGGATATGGACTGTTTTTCTTATGGCAGCTGTGATTCTGGGGATTTTGTATTATTATGGGATTTTTGCCCAGCAAAAAGAAAAAACACCTGTTTATTCAGTGATCCTTTACCAGAATACCAATGATGAATGGACAACGCTTGTGGAAGGTACGGAGCAGGCGGAAGAGGACCTTGATATTCATATAAACTATGTTTACCTTGCAAAAGAAGATACGGCAGAGGAGCAGGCGGCAGCGATTCGCAGAGAGATCAATGGAGGGACCTCCGGAATTCTTATGGCGCCGGTGGATACGAATGGTCTGAAGAGGATTCTCGATACAATGTATCTTAAGGTTCCGGTATTATGTGTGGAGACGGGAGCCGGAGAAGCGTTTCCGGTTTTGCGTGCAGATGATTATGCTATGGGAAAAGCCCTGGGAGAAGAAATTCTGAGGGATATGGACAGCACCGGAAGAGAAAGAAAGGTGACGATCCTGACGGAATATCTGGAAAGGGACAGTGTACAGATGAGATATCAGGGACTGACGGACGTATTGAAATCTGCAGAACCGGAAGTGCGCATAGAAGAACGGATACGGATGAACAGAGATTTCAGTCTGGGACGCTTTACCCGATCGGTTTTTTATGATGAAAGTCCATATCTGGTAGCTCTTGACAAATATGTTACCGAACAGGCTGCCGCGTCCTGGACAGCCTACCGGCAGGAGTATGAAAACGGAGAATTTTCATGCCGTACCTATGGGATTGGAAATACCGCACAGACAGTCAATGCACTGGACAATGAAAATATTGCAGTTCTTATGTATCAGAATGAATTCAACATGGGATATCAGGGGATTACCTGTCTGGCAGAAAAACGCAAAAAGAAATGGATAGAAGAAAATACAGGCATCAGTTACAGAATGGTCACAAAGGAATCTCTGTATGAGGATGAGAATGAGAGGCTGTTGTTTTCCAACACCTGATGCCGGGGAGGGGAAACGGGTTGAACAGAAAAAAAAGAACAGGAATACTTGCGGTCATAATTCTTATTTCCATGCTGGGTGGCTGCGGAGAACAGGAAAATTCTGCACATCAGAAACCGGAAAATCTGAAAATGGGTATCAGTGTTTATGATCAGTATGATACGTTTATGGCGGAAGTGATCTCTCAGCTTCAGTTATATGCAAGAGAAAAGGAAAAAGACTGGGGTATCCCTGTCACTCTGGATATCCAGAATGCAGATCAGAGCCAGCTTCTGCAGAATAAACAGGTGGATGATTTTATTGAGGATGGATGTGACGTTATCTGCATTAATCTGGTGGATCGTACAGATGCATCCACTATCATAGAAAAAGCCAAAAGCAATGACGTTCCTGTGATTTTTTATAACAGGGAGCTTGTAAAAGAGGATCTGGAGCGTTGGGATAAACTTTATTATGTAGGGGCAGATGCGTTTCAGTCAGGAGAAATGCAGGGGCAGATTCTTGTAGAGCAATGCGAAGAAGATTTTGCCGGAATAGATAAAAATGGAGATGGTATTCTCCAGTATATTATGCTGGAGGGTGAGGCGGGACATAATGATTCCATGATCCGCAGCATGTCTGTGATCGAGGAGATCACAGAAAGCGGCTATACGGTAGAAAAACTTGCGGATGAAATCGCAAACTGGAACAGGGATCAGGCTGCAAACAAAATGTCTTCCTTTATCGGAGAATACGGAGACAAAATAGAAGTGGTACTAGCCAATAACGACGATATGGCTCTTGGAGCTGCAGATGCATTGAAGGACAGTGGGATCAGCAGAGACTCTGAACACTGGCCGGTGATCCTGGGGGTGGACGGAACGACAGTGGGATTAAAGGCTGTAGAAAGAGGAGAACTTCTGGGGACAGTGATCAACGATGCCAGAGGGCAGGCAAGGGGAATGATTGAGCTTGCCAAAACACTGATCACAGGAGAGGAACTCAGCAAAGAGTTTGAGCTCCTGGACGGGAAGTATATAAGGCTGCCGTATAAAAAGGTAACAGCAGACAATATACATGATCTTTTGCTTCAGTAAGTGGAGCAGAAACATAAAAAAGGGAGCGCCGTCAGGCGTTCCCGTAATACAAGGAAGGTGAAGGTGTTAGCCCTCAATGGCGATATAACCGGCATTCTCAACTTTTTTCGGAGCTTTTTTCGGCACGGAAAGTCTCAGGATACCGTCTTCGTATCTGGCATGGATGTCTTCCTGAGTAATATCATCCCCTACATAAAAGCTTCTGCTCATAGTGCCGGCATAACGTTCTCTGCGAATGTAGTTTCCCTTTTTGTCCTGTTCGTCTTTATCAAGTCCTTTGGCTGCGGATAAGGTAAGATAACCGTCCTTCAGCTGGACTTTGATTTCGTCTTTCTTAAATCCCGGAAGATCTACATCAAGTTCATAGCTGTTTTCGCTTTCGCGAATATCGGTCTTCATCATGTTCTGGGCGTGTTTGCCATACAGTGGATTTTTCTTACCCCAGAAGTTATCATTAAATCCAAAGTTCATCCAGTCATCATCAAATAAATTTTCTCCAAAAATACTGGGCATCAACATAAGTCATCTCTCCTTTTTTATTTTATCTATATTAATATGTTGTTATAGCGGAACCGGGAGGTTTCAGGAAATTCAGGATAGTTGCTATCCTTTTTATTTCCCTTCCTTTGTTCTATGTGTAATATAACACATGTTGTTAGCAGTGTCAAGAGGCGAGTGCTATTTTTTTGTGAAAAAAATGTGAACAGAAAAACCTGCCTTTTTATTTTTCAAATCAGAAAAACACAGTTTGAAGATCACAACAGAGATGATTGTAAAAAAATATGTCTGATGGTAAAATAGAGCATACATAGTGTTTATATATCATCTTAATTTAGAAAAAATACAATAAAATTCTGAAGTAAACAAATGGATTGATGTGAAAGAGAGGAAATTATCTGATGAAAAAATATCAGGTTTTGATCATAGATGACGAAATCAGGATAGGTCTCTTAATAAAAAAGCTGATTCATTGGGATGAAATCGGTTTAGAATGTATGGATGTAGTTGATAATGGAGAAATTGCGTTTAATAATATCCGGGAAGGAAAGTATCCGGATATTGTCATTACGGATATCAGAATGCCTAAAATCGACGGACTGCAATTTATTTCTATGACGAAGGACATCGGATGCGATATAAAATTTATTGTGATCAGTGGATATGCAGAGGAGATGCATAAGGCGATTAAAGAATGTCTGTATGAATTGTTTGGGGAAAGCGGCAATGAAATTCCGGTGTTATATGCAGGAAGTGTAAATCCGGGTAATGCAAATGAACTGATTACAAAAGAGTCTGTTGACGGGCTTTTTGTAGGAAGAGCTGCCTGGGACGCTGCAAAATTCAACCTGCTGATTCGTGATGCGATGAAACAGATGCTATAAGGAAGAAAAGTCCGATGCATACGGTAAAATACTGCCGGATGCATCGGATTTTTATGCTTACAGCAAATGATAATGAGGGATGATATCCTCGTAGCCTCCATCTTTCAGGAGAAATCCTCCGGGGATTGTTCCAAGCGGAATGAAGCCCAGTTTTTTGTACAAGGCCAGCGCTGCTGTATTGGAACTTACGACGGCATTAAACTGCAGGATACGAAAGCCAAGCTCTTTTGCTGTTTTAGGCAGTGTCTGACAAGTGCTTCGCCGATATTCTGACCCCATCTGTCCTTCCTGACAGCATAGCTGGCATTGCAGATATGACCGCATCGTCCTACATTGTTAGGATGCAGGATATAAAGGCCCACTGCTTCTCCGGTTTCCTGATCCCGGGCAATCCCGGTAAAAGACTGTTCCTGAAAAAAAGCCCGGCCGCTTTCTTTATCCAGACATTCTTTCTGGGGAAAGGCCACGCCGTCCTCCACCACCTGATTCCAGATATGGATGGCGTCTTCTGTGTCTTTTTCTGTAAATTCTGTGATTGTGATCTCCATAATATTCTCCTCGCTTTCTGGCAGATAACACCATTTTTATTATACGTTTGATTTTTTCGACTGTCTATGTGCCTGAAAAATTAATCAGTTTTTAATCTTTCTTCAAGAATGGATTAAGAAACTTCTGTTAGAGTATTAGCATCAAAAGAAAACAAACTTCTTGAAAGGACAGGGTGAAAATATGGAACAGTTGGAAAAGGTTGAAAAATTAAGACAAAGAGCGAATATCTCTTATGAAGAGGCCAGGGAAGCATTGGAGGCATCAGACTGGGATCTTCTGGATGCCATGGTTTATCTGGAAAAACAGGGAAAGGTAAAACCGCCCAGTCAGGAATCCTATACGACGAATTGTGACGAACAGACACAGTATGTGGATGTAAAAGAAAAGGTGCAGGAGCAGGAAGAAGAGGCTTCCAGAAAAACCTGGAAAAAGCTGGGACATCTTTTCCGGATCTTTATCAGAAAGACCAGAGATAATGCCTTCTGTGTTTCAAGGAAAGGGGAGGAAATTCTCAGAGTACCGGTGATCGCAATGCTTATCCTTCTGCTCTTCTTCTGGCAGTTTCTGATACCGGCCGCTGTGATCGCGCTGTTTTTTGACTGCCGCTATTCCTTTAAGGGAAAGGATGATCTGGAAGGGATGAACAGGGCAATGGAAAAGGCCGGTGAGTTTGCGGACAGGGTAAAGGATGAGTATGAAAAGCTGTGATCACGGCAGGAGAAATCCCGGATTGTCATAAACTGCAGAAACCGTTATAATACAATTACCAGATGCCGGGAGAAAAAGGCGACCTGGTAAAATACAGATAAAGGAATGGATATATGCAGCTTTATATGGCTCCCTTAGAGGGGATCACAGGTTATATTTACAGAAATGCTTACTATAAATGTTACGGAGACATCGATCGATATTTTGCTCCTTTTATCATGAGTAAAAAGCTGAATCAAAAGGAAATCCGGGATATTCTTCCGGAAAACAACAAGGGGATGGAGCTGGTGCCTCAGATACTTGCCAACCGTGCGGAGGATTTTCTGGCTATCGCAAAAGCCATACAGTCTTATGGATATCAGGTGGTCAATCTGAATCTGGGCTGTCCTTCTCCTACGGTGACTTCAAGAAACAGAGGTGCCGGATTTCTGGAACTGACAAGGGAACTGGATCGGTTTCTGGACGAAATCTTTACCGCCTGTCCTGTGAAAATTTCCATAAAAACAAGGATCGGTGTAGAGGATGAGGAGGAGTGGCAGCAGCTTCTGAAAATTTATGAAAAGTATCCTCTGGAGGAGCTGATCGTTCATCCGAGACTGAAAACAGATCAGTATAAGCCCGGAACGATCCACATGGAGGCTTTCGGAATGGCAGCAAAAAGAAGCTGCCATTCTCTGTGTTATAACGGGGATATCAGCAGTGTTTCCGATTATGAAGAGCTTCTTCAGAAGTTTCCGGAGACAGATAAAATCATGCTGGGAAGAGGGATCATGAGGAAACCATGGCTGCCATCAGACATCAGAAACGGGCAAAAAAAGGATCCGCAGCAGTATAAGGAAAAGCTGAAGGAATTCCATGAAGAGCTGTTAAACGGATATGTGGATTATATGTCCGGAGATACAAATACGCTGTATAAAATGAAAGAATTATGGGCATATCTGGGTACTTCATTTACCAGTCCGGAGAAGTATCTGAAAAAGATACGGAAGGCTCAGAGGATCAGTGAATACAAGATATGGGTCGGTAATCTGTTCCGTGAGCAGGAACTGATCCTGTAGCAGGCTGCCTGGCATTTTTGACATTTTATACCATAAGACAAGGGGAAGGGGAACATCTGAAATGGCACATATTCTGATCGTAGAGGACGAGGAAAAGCTGGCACGGTTTGTAGAACTGGAGCTTCTTCATGAAGGCTATCAGGTAAGCAAAAGCGGAAATGGAAGAGAGGCACTGACGCTTGCAGAAGAGGGAGATTATGATCTGATCCTTCTGGACATCCTTCTGCCGGGACTGAACGGACTGGAGGTTCTGAGACGGCTTCAGCAGGAACAGATCGGAACTCCGGTGATCCTTCTGACTGCCCGTGATGCAGTGATGGATAAGGTAGCGGGGCTGGATGCAGGCGCAGTTGACTATATCACCAAGCCTTTTGCTATTGAAGAATTACTGGCAAGGATCCGTGTAGGTCTGAAGCTTCATGGAAGAACGTCTCCGGCTGTCGCAGCTGTCCGGGAGGAGGGAACTCTGTACTGGAAAGATCTCCGGCTGTCAGAAAAACGTCATCAGGTTACCTGGAACGGACAGGAGATTCATCTTACCAACCGGGAATTCCGTATGCTCCAGGTGCTTCTGGAAAATAAAAATATCGTACTTTCCCGGGAAATCCTTCTGGAAAAAGTATGTGGTTATGACTATATGGGAGAGACAAATGTCGTGGATGTGTATGTTCGTTTTCTCCGGTCAAAGATTGACGAGGTATATGGAGAAAAAATGATCTGCACTGTCCGTGGTGTAGGATATGTGATCAAAGAGGAATGATTTATGGTGGAAAAAAACGTCAGTACAGAAACAAAAAGAATGTCCTCTATTGTTATGAAGCTTCACTGGAGCTGGATCGGAAGAAAGCTTGGCATGTATCTGGGCTTTGACCTGTTTCTTTTTGTGACACTGTGCGTCGGGTGGATCTGTGATCAGGAGATCACCCGTCTGGGAGAGCTGGTATGGAACTATCAGAGAAGACTGGTGGGTTTTGAAAAAATAAAGGAACTGACTTATATGGTACTGGATACAGACGGGAAGCTGCTTCTGGAGCTGCCGGTCTTTTCTGCTCTTCGGGTGATCGGGATTCTGATCGGGATCGTGGCTGCGGTCCAGCTGATTGGCAGTTTTTTTGACTATATGGAAGAAGAAAAAAGTATCCGCCGTATTCTTGCGCCGATCAATGAGATCGCCTTAAAGGCAGATGAACTGAGCCGGATGACCTTTTCCGAGGAAAAATATCAGCAGATTGAAGATGCGATTTCCAGCCTTCAGCCAAACGAACAGGAGATTCTGTCATTTGGAGATTCCGACCTTCAGGGAATCGAAGCTGCCATGAACAACCTTCTGATGCGTATGAGAGATTCCTACAGGCAGCAGGCAAGGTTTGTCAATGATGCTTCCCATGAGCTTCGGACGCCCATTGCCGTCATTCAGGGCTATGCAAATATGCTTGCCCGGTGGGGCAGCAGAGATGAGAAGGTTCTGAACGAATCCATAGAGGCCATTCAGCATGAGTCCGAACACATGAAATACCTGGTGGAACAGCTTCTCTTTCTGGCAAGAGGTGACAGCGGCAAGACAAAACTGACACTGGAGGAGATTTCTCTTTCTCAGCTGATGGAAGAAATTTATGAAGAATCGTTGATGATCGATGAAAAGCATCCGTATCGTTACCGAAAACCACAGGAAGAGATCGTGGTGCAGGCGGACGGAACCCTTCTGAAGCAGGCAGTGCGTATCCTGACTGATAACAGTGCCAAATATACCCATGAAGGGGATGAGATTGTCTTTAGTCTTGGAAAGACCAGGGAAGGGATTCCCTATCTGCAGGTTCAGGATACCGGTATTGGTATGGAAGAGGCGGACGTAGCGCACATGTTTGACCGTTTTTACCGGGCAGATGAGGTCCGGAGCTACCAGGGTACCGGTCTGGGACTTGCCATTGCCAAGTGGATCGTGGACAAGCATGGAGGATATTTTGAAATCCTTTCCAGAACCGGCCTGGGAACCCGTGTACGGATCGTACTGGGGAAAAATCAAAGCTCCAGAACCACTGCCTGATAGTTCTTCAGATGCAGTATACAATCAGTGATATCTGCCTCCGGATAATTGTTTAAAAGAACTTTTTTACACGCTTTGGGAAGAGGGATATCCTGTGGACCGGTCTGGAAATTCCCGATCACAAGCAGTGTTTTTTCTCCTTTTCGGAGGTATGCCATCAGGTTGTGCCGGTCTTCCAGATAGGGGATCAGCTCACCGTAGACAATGGTCTCTTTGTACTGAGGATGCTTGCGGAGCGCGATCAATTCTTTGTAAAAAGAAAGCAGAGAATCAGGATTATTTAACTGATTATTCACATTGATTTCTTTGTAATTGGGATTGACGTTGAGCCATGGCTTTCCGGAAGAAAAACCAGCATTTTCTGAAGAATCCCACTGCATGGGAGTACGTGCGTTATCCCGGCTGTATAGAGAGATACACCTCAGCGCTTCTTCTTCCGAGCAGCCTGCATTCCGCGCAACATGGTACTCATCAATGGTACTGATATCATCAATCTGGTCGATGGAAGTGAATTTCATATTTTCCATACCGATCTCCTGACCTTGATAAATAAAGGGCAGACCTTTCAGCATAAAGTACATGACAGCCAGCATTTTTTTGCTGTGGAGGCTGGCTTCTCCGTCTGGAATATAATGGCTGACCCCTCTTGGTTCATCATGATTTTCAATGATATTGGAGAGGAAACCAATGTCTCCGATACGTTTCTGAGAGTGGAAACAGCAGCGCTTGTAGTCGTCAGGAGTAATTCTTTTGCGGTCGTACCAGCCTTTGTTACTGTCGCCGAAAACAACCGGAGCAAAGTCGAACATAGTGGAAAAATACCCATTGTCTCCAATGAAATCCGGAAGCTCTTCGTCCTTCTCATTAAATACTTCCCCCACGGTAAACGCCTCATGAGGGGCAAAGCTGCGGTCACGCATTTCGCCCAGGAATTCCCCCACACCTTTGGCATCTGCCAGCATATGATCCACACAGGAAAGCCCGTCCGGACGGTCTGTTGGATAATTTTTATAAGGCAGTTTTTTCTTAATATTGATGATAGCATCAATGCGGAAACCGCTGAGACCTCTGTCCATCCACCAGTTGATATTTTTGTAGACTTCCTCACGCACTTCCGGGTTTTCCCAGTTCAGATCCGGCTGCTTTTTGTGGAAAAGATGGAGATACTGCCTGTCTGGATGACCGGGAAGCGGTTCCCATACAGATCCGCCGAAGTAGCTGCGCCAGTTGCAGGGAAGTTCTCCGTCTTTACGGTCTTCGATATAGAAGAAATTTCCATATTTTCCTTCGGGATCTGCGCAGGCTTTTTGGAACCATTCGTGCTCATCGGAGCAGTGATTGACCACAAGATCCAGAAGAATATACATCTCTCTTTTTCGCGCTTCTTCTATCAGCCGGTCCATATCTTCCAGAGTCCCGAAAGATGGATGAATATTATAATAGTCGGAAATATCATAGCCCTGATCGGCAAAGGGGGAAGGATAACAGGGGGAAATCCATAAAATATCCACACCCAGATCCTTCAGATAATCCAGTTTCTGTATGATTCCGGGAATATCACCGATTCCGTCGCTGTTTGAGTCAAAAAAGCTTTTTGGATAGATCTGATAAGCAACCTTATCATGCCACCATTTACGTTCCATAGTCTGTTCCTCCTGATAGAAATCTGAGGTTTATTATAAAGCTTTCGCAAGGAAAAAACACTGGTCATATTGTCAAAAAAATAAAGGGCTTTTCTATTGACAAATACATGGATTTGTCATAAAGTTATCTTTGACAAACAGTAGTTGTTCCTATGATAACTATGACGAAAGTGAAAAGAGGAAAAATGAATGACGTTAAAGGATCTGCCGATCGGAAAGACGGCAACAATACGTTCTGTAGGCGGTGAAGGGGCATTAAGACAGCACTTTCTCGATATGGGACTGATTCCCCAGGGAGATGTGACCATGGTCAAATACGCGCCTATGGGAGACCCCATGGAGCTGCGTATTCACAGCTATGAGCTTACTCTTCGTCTTGCCGATGCGGAAAAAATTGAGATAGAGAATATAAGAGATGCAGGAGTTCCTGCTGAAAAGAAGAAACGTTCAAGCCAGCCGATCCCTCATCCGGGACTTGGGGAAGGCGGTAAGTTTCATTATAAAAAAACAGAAAATCCCCTGCCGGAGGGAGAACTTATTACCTTTGCCCTGGCAGGAAACCAGAACTGCGGAAAGACCACGCTGTTTAACCAGCTGACAGGCGCCAATCAGCATGTAGGGAATTTCCCGGGCGTTACGGTGGACAGGAAGGATGGTTCTATCCGTGGAAACAGCAATACACTGGTGACGGATCTTCCGGGTATTTATTCCATGTCTCCGTATTCCAGTGAGGAGATTGTAACCAGGAATTTTGTGCTGAATGAGCATCCAAGAGGCATCATCAATATTGTGGATGCAACGAATATTGAAAGAAATCTTTACCTTACCATGCAGCTGATGGAACTGGATATCCCTATGGTTCTTGCCCTGAACATGATGGATGAGGTAAGAGAAAACGGTGGTTCCATAAACATCAACCGCATGGAGGAAATGCTGGGAATTCCGGTTGTTCCGATTTCCGCTGCAAAGAATGAGGGTATTGATGAACTTGTAAGCCATGCCCTTCATGTGGCAAAATATCAGGAACAACCGGAAAAAATGGACTACTGTGATGTGGAGGACGACGGTGGAGCCGTACACAGATGCCTCCATGCCATTATGCATCTGATCGAAGATCATGCCGGAGACGCAGAGATCCCTGTTCGGTTTGCAGCAGCCAAACTTGCAGAGGGAGACGAGCTGATTCTTGAAAAACTGAATCTGGATCAGAATGAAAAGGAAATGCTGGAACACATTGTCAAACAGATGGAAACGGAACGTGGCCTTGACCGTTCTGCCGCTATTGCCCATATGCGCTTCGACTTTATTGAGAAGATATGCGATGCATCTGTCGTGAAACCAAAAGAAAGCAAGGAACATATCAGAAGTACGAAGATCGATCGGATCCTTACTGGAAAATATACAGCGATCCCATGTTTTGTCGGCATTATGGCTCTTGTTTTTTACCTGACTTTCAGTGTGATCGGAGCTTTTCTTGCAAACATCCTTGATATGGGTATTTCTGCTTTGGGCGGTTATGTAGATCAGCTTATGACGGCGGCTCATGTAAACAGTGTGCTTCAGTCGCTTGTGATGGACGGTATTTTCAACGGCGTGGGAAGCGTGCTGAGTTTCCTTCCTGTTATTGTAACTCTGTTCTTTTTCCTGTCTCTTCTGGAGGACAGCGGATATATGGCAAGAGTGGCCTTTGTGATGGATAAGCTGCTGAGGAAGATTGGTCTTTCCGGACGGAGCATCGTTCCTATGCTGATCGGTTTCGGATGTACCGTACCGGGAGTTATGGCAAGCAGAACCCTTCCTTCCGAGCGGGATCGAAGGATGACCATTCTTCTGACACCATTTATGAGCTGTTCTGCAAAGCTTCCTATTTACGGATTTTTTGCAGCGGCATTTTTCCCGAAAAACAGTGCTCTGGTAATGATCCTTCTGTATTTCGGAGGAATTGTCATGGGAATCCTGACAGCGCTCCTGCTCCGCCGTACCATGTTCAGCGGAGAGGCGGTTCCGTTTGTTATGGAGCTTCCAAATTACCGTATGCCGGGGGCAAAAAACGTAGGACATCTTCTGTGGGATAAAGCAAAGGATTTTCTTCAGAGAGCCTTTACTGTAATCTTCCTTGCAACACTTGCCATCTGGTTTTTACAGACCTTTGACATGCATTTGAATATTGTAACGGATTCTAAAGACAGTATTCTTGCCATGCTGGCAGGAGCGATCGCTCCGGTATTTAAGCCTATGGGATTTGGAGACTGGCGGATATCCACCGCTCTGATCACAGGATTTATGGCAAAGGAAAGTGTGGTTTCCACCCTTTCCGTACTGTTTGGAAGTACAGAGGCGCTGCTGGCAGCTGTTACGCCTCTGGCAGCGGCAAGCCTTCTTGTGTTCTGTCTTCTTTATACGCCCTGCGTTGCGGCAATTGCAGCGATCAAAAGAGAGCTGGGCGGCAAATGGGCTGTCGGTGTAGTGGTCGGACAGTGTGTGATCGCGTGGGTGGCTGCTCTGGCAGTTTACCTGATCGGCGGGATTTTTTAAATAAGTGGAAAACACCGGTTTCTTTACAAAAGAGGAAACCGGTGTTTTTTTGTCGAAGCTGTATATATTTGATATTGACAGCATATACATTGTAGTATATACTGTACTTGTAACATAAGTACAGATTCAGAATTGGTGCACAGGTTCTGTTTCAAGTAAAAGGTACAGGATGATTTAATATGGAAATAATTTTAAGCAATGCCAGTACAAAACCGATTTATGAACAGATCACTTCACAGATCAAGGGGATGATTATGAGCGGGGAACTGAAACCGGGAGATCCCATGCCGTCTATGCGAAAGCTGGCGAAGGAACTCCATGTGAGTGTTATCACTACTCAGAGAGCCTATGACGATCTTGTAAAGGACGGATTTATTGTGACAGTTCCGGCAAAAGGGACGTTTGTATCTGCACAGAATCAGGATTTTATACGGGAGGAAAATCTGAGAAAGATAGAAGAATATTTAACAGAAGCATGTGAGCTGGCGAAACAGAACAGTGTGTCTCTGGATTCTCTGAAGGAAAGTCTGGAGCTGCTTTACAGCGAATAAGACGTAAAGGTGTGTGAGGTATATGATGGAAAATGCAATTGAGATAAAGAATCTGTCAAAAGAATACAGGGATTTTTCCCTGAAAAATTTAAGCCTGAACGTTCCCCAGGGTACGGTTCTGGGGCTGGTGGGAGAAAACGGCGCCGGGAAATCCACTTTGATCCAGTCACTGCTTGGACTGATCAGGGCAGATTATGAAGAGATAAAAATTTTAGGAAAGCAGTTAAAAAATCGGGAAAAAGAGATCAAGGAGGATATTGCAGTTATCTTTGACGTCAGCCATTACAATCTGGAATATACGCCGGAATTTATTGGAAAAATGCTGAAAAAGGTTTACCGGAACTGGGATATGGAGAAGTATGACGCTTATTTGTCCCGATTTGGACTTCCGGCAGATAAGAAACTGAAAAAATTCTCCAAGGGAATGAAAATGAAGCTGGAGTTTGCCATAGCATTCAGCCACAAGCCAAGACTTCTGATCCTGGATGAAGCAACCAGCGGTCTGGATCCTGTTTTCCGGGATGAGATTCTGGAACTGATCCGGGAATTTACAGAGGAGGAAGATCATACGGTTGTGGTGTCTTCCCATATTACCAGCGATCTTGACAAAGTGGCAGATTATATTGCCTTTCTTCATGAAGGAAAGCTTCAGTTTGTAAAAAGCTATGATGAGCTGCAGAATGATTATGGAGTCCTGCATTGCGGAAAAGAATTTTTTGAGTCTCTTCGGGAGGAAGATATTGTTTCATTTAAAAAAGAACCCTATGAATATAAGGTTCTGGTAAGGAACAGGAATGGAATTTTAAGTGTTTTTCCGGATCTGGAAATGGACAAGGCGTCTGTGGAAGACATTATGCTGATGTATGTGAAGGGAGAGGTATAGTATGTGGGGAATTATAAAAAAAGATTTTTATGATACATTTTGTATTCCTAAAAATCTGCTGAGTAACGTACTTGGATATCTGGCAATGGTTGTACTTGCAGTCCTTATGGGACCCAACAGGTACATGATGATGCTTTTTGTTGTTTTGTGCATTCCCATGACTACGATTTCCGTTTTTCAGATGGCTCTGGAACAGGATGAGAAGGTTCAGTTTGATGAGATCATGCTGACTTACCCGGTTACAAAGAAAGAGATCATTCTGGCGCGCTTTATTGATAATTTTATTTATATGGGGATCAACACAGTGATTTCTGTAATTATGGTACTGGGCTATGTATATCTGGGAAAAACGGTGGATATCCGGACAGGGATGTTTTATGTAACAGCCGGCATTGCAGTATCTCTGATCGCAACAGCGGTGTTCAGCATTGGATTTTATCTGCTGGGAAATAAAAAAGGAACCATTCTTTATATAGGTATGGTTATTATTTCTGCGTTATTTTATGGTTTGTCCAGCCGCGGTCAGTGGATAAGCAGGATTTTTCAGACAGATCCAAGAATTCTGACGGGGATTGCCTTGATCCTGGGGGGACTTCTGATGGCAGGAAGCTACTGGGTCTGCCTGAAAATTTATGCAAGACAACATTCGTGATACAGAAAAATCCGTGATATGACGTTATTATTCGCACCGGATTGTAATCATAGTAATGTAATCGCTGCGATCGTTGATGGACATTTCATTTAATCCTTCTTCGTAGGCATGTCCGGTAAGGGTCAGATCATGTTCGCGGGCGTAGGCAAGAACAGACTGATAAACGGCAGGAATCCGGCTCCAGTCACCGATGCAGAAGGCCCGCAGATATTTTCCGGCAGGAAGGATCATATCCCAGCTATCAGAGGCAGGAGGGCAATAGGCGAAGAAGGAGTCGTAACCGGTAAAATTGCCTTCCTGAAGATTCTTTGTGGAGATGCGGCTTCCAAAGCTGTCATAAAGATGGAAGAGTTTCTTCAGGCGAAGTGAAAATTCAGCAGCAACAGAAAAATCTTCTTCATCATATTTTCCGGAAATAGGGGAGGAGAGAATCAGCTTTTTTTCCGGAAGACTGCATAATTCGATTCTGCCATGCTGAGACTGCACTCCCAGTCTCAGACGTTCTGCTTTTTGCTCCAGAAAAGCCTGTGCAGATAAAAGCTGCTCGATGGATTCGTCGATCAGATTTTTCTTTTTTGTCATCATCTGAGAAAAGGATTCGTCAGATGGTCTTGTTACATATTCCCGGATTTCATCAATAGAAAGTCCCACCTTGCGTAAGGTCAGGATCAATTCCAGCTGTGCAAACTGAAAGCAGGTATAGTAATGATAGCCGTTTTCCCGGATTACTTCCGGCTGAAATAATCCAATGTCATTATAATAGTGTAAAGTACGTTTATTGACACCGGTAAATTTTGCAAACTCCCCAGATGAATATAAATATTTTTTTTGATCCATACCCCCTTGACTGTACAGTTACTGTACATTATATGATACCTTCTGACAAAGGAGAAATCAAGAAGAAAGAGGAGATTATTATGGAGTTTAAAACAGTAACCGAACAGCAGTGGCCGAAGATGCCCATCACGATTCGTGCCTCGCCTTCAACAGAGTTGATGAGTTCAACAAGTGAATTGATGTCACTGGCTGTGTATTTGATTTCAACAGGTGCAGAGACAATCTCGCCAAATGGGCGCATGATTGCAACCATACTTTTACCTTTAGAAACATCGATACCTACTGCGTTCATAAATTTGCCACTCCTTAAGAATTATTGCAATGGAAAAGTACCAGTTTTACTCATTGCCTATTCAATCCACTGAGGTGTGACACGAATGCGCCTATGACGATTCAACCTGCATAAAACGAACGCTGCGAATGAGGAGCTGGTTACCAGTCTTTTTAACGGACGCGAAGTCCAAGAAAGGAGAAGATATCCAATTGCTACCTACATTCTAACAGCTTAAGCAACAAGATGGATAATTCCTTACTGGCTGTAAGGGTTATTAACCACAAATATATTGTAGTAGAAAGGAAATCAAAAATGCGTTTTATTTGGAAAGAAATGAAATGGTCTTCTGTGCTGCTTTTGCTGGGCGGAAGTGCTTTGCTGGCATTTGGCCTTTATAATGTCCATTCCATATCCGGTGTTACAGAGGGAGGAATCCTGGGACTTACTCTTCTTCTGGAGCACTGGTTTGGAATTTCCCCTTCGTTTTCCGGTTTTCTTCTGACGGTGGTATGCTACTTTTTAGGCTGGAAGCTTCTGGGAAAACTGTTTCTGGTGTACTCCTTTATTTCGGCAGTGGGATTTTCTGTTTTTTACGGAATATTTGAGCAGTTTGATCCGTTGTTTCCTCAGATTGCGGAAAAACCTCTTCTGGCTGCAGTGGTGGGAGCTTTGTTTGTAGGTGTCAGCGTGGGGATATGTGTGCGTGTAGGCGGCGCGCCTACCGGAGATGATGCGCTTGCAATGAGCCTGTCCTCTGTGTTGCCTGTGGATATCCAGTGGATTTATCTGGCAAGTGATCTTGTTGTATTGCTGGCATCTCTCAGCTATATTCCGTTCAGCCGAATCATGTATTCACTTTTAACAGTCCTCCTGTCAGGACAGATCATCGGAATTATACAGAAGATCCGGCTTCCCGGATCTGTGGGGGCAGGAGAACTGTCTCAGAGCTGATATGAAAAGCTTTGAAAAGGGTTAGTGTCTTTATTTTATCAGAGAATAGGGTTCCTGAATATGAAAATTAAAAAAATTCTGCGGAATTGAATCCACATAATCTGTATTTCCCCTGCATACATTGTAAAAAGATGTATCCAGGGGAATTTTTGTGAAAGATTATATCGAAGAACGGGCAGTGAAGATCGCATCTTATATCATTGAAACCAGAGCGACAGTCCGGCAGGCGGCAAAAAAGTTTGGGATTAGTAAGAGTACGGTACATAAAGACTGTTCTGAACGATTAGCGGAGATTAACCCCGGTCTGGCAGCAGAGGTGCGCCAGGTTCTGGATGTCAACAAGGCAGAACGCCATATCAGAGGAGGACTTGCTACCAGAGAGAAATATTTGCACAGAGTGATATAAAAAATAAAACCCCCGGTTTTTCTATTCGGAAAACCGGGGGTTTTGAAATGTGCGCCTGGCGGCGCACGTTTCTAACGGGTTAAAGTCCCGAATCCGCCCGG
>OAVH01000526.1_pt1 | contig 27786 bp, 31 predicted proteins | sample 1495281 | NCBI WGS metagenome assembly OAVH01 (sample SAMEA2580082, study PRJEB22360) | human gut metagenome | biome: human gut; feature: human-associated habitat; material: faeces | place: Denmark | collected 2008/2010
ATCGGACTAAGTTTTATTCAAATTTGTCTTCACCAACACGATTTGACGAAGAGCCGGAATTAGTAACTTTAAAATTTGAATAGTTGATGTTAAACGAGAAAAATATTGGATTTGAGAGAGAAGTGGAAGAAATATATAGATAAACAAGAGAGGTCGAGAAACAGACAAATGTGAGGCTGTTAGATGATTAGATGAATGCAAAATGACAAAGAAAATTGAACTGTTCAATTATTTGTTCAAAGAAATTCTAAAACGAAGGACTTTTAATAAAAAACGAACACCTAAGGGCTTTAAAATATGAAAGGTCATAAGTGTTCGTTTTACTAGGTATTTTACCTAAACTTCTTTATAGGTGGTCAATTAGTTCCATCAAAAGCCTGCTTAATTTGTGCAAGATTAATTTTTTTCATTTTGTACATTTCTTGCGTCGCGCGACGAGCTTTTTCGGAATCAGAACTATTGGTCCAATTTAGCAGATCCTTATTGAGTGTTTGCCAAAAGACTCCGTATCGATCTTCCATCCAGCCGCAAGGCCATTCCTTGCCATCATACGTAATAGCCTCCCATACCTTATCAATATCCGTTTGATCCTTAAAATAGAAGTAAAAAGAATTTGCCATCGTAAAAGTAAAAGTATGCTTTTCTGGGCTATCCATAATAATCAGATCGTGACCGCGTAATTGAAATCCTGAAGCGCGCAGACGGTCTTCTTTTCCTTTGATGACAAAAGTCTGTTTTCCACCAAAGATGGCGACCCATTCATCAATTGCGGCTTGAGCCAAGCCATAATTGTTGTTGGCAAACATGATACAAGGGATGATTGTTTGCAAGTTTTCTCCCAAACGGACCTGCCAGGAAAAACCATAGCGATCATTTGTCCAGCCAAATTTGCCAAGCTCAGGATAATCTGTCAGAGGCATTAATGTTTCACCGTCCTGATTTAATTGTTTCCAAACATTAAGAAGTTGTTCTTCGTTTTCACAATTAACAACATAGGAGATTGCAGGTGTCGGTGAGAAATCGTCCCCTCCATTCAATAAAAGAAATTCGCAGCCGGCTAATTCTAAAGTGATCGTTAATAAGTCACCAATTTCACCGTGCTCATCTGTAATAAAATGTGTTTGATTCACAATCCTACTATCTTCAAAGGTGGACGAATAAAAGTCAGCAGCTTCACTAAGATGTCCGTTAAACCAGAGACAACAGCCAAATTGCTGTTCCATGGATTTTCCTCCTCTTTTTAATAAAGATTGATGTGCCAAATTACACCATATTGATCTTTAACCATTCCATATAATTCTGCCCAAAAGGTTTTCTCAAGCGGGAGCAATATAGTACCATTCTCTGCTAATTGCTGAAAAATATCTGTAGCTTCTTCTGTTGTTTTCGCATTATATACTAAGGCTACGTTGTTCCCCACAATTATTGGAGGTGCCAAATTTTCAGGACTGTCTGAGATCATAACATTCGTGTCATTAATTTTTAAATTGGAGTTCATCACTAAATCTTTGAGACCATCATCAATCGGATGTTCGTCATCTTGGGGCATCTGTCCAAAAGTCATAATTTGAGCTGGCTCTGTTTCGAAAACTTTTTCATAAAAGGCGATTACTTCAGCAGCTTGATCTTTGAAATGCAAGTAGATATCCATGATTTTTTCCTCCATTCTTATGCTGATACTTTAACACGAAGAAAGGGCTATCAATAGTAATTTGACTTACTGAAGAGACAGATGCTTGATTTTTTTGAAGAATGGCTGAAATAGTTGTCGTGAATCTGCTCAGGGTGGTTAAATTAGAAGCTTTTTTGCTAATTTAAAAATTTTTCTATGTATAAAAAATAAGCTCTGATTCGTTAATCATCTGCAATTATTTCCTTAAGTTAGCAAAAGGTAATCTGTAGCACCATGTTTTTGGATGAAATATGATAAAATAAGGCGATAAAAACAAATGTTAAAGGAGCGATTTATTATGCCATTCGTGCACATCGAGTTAATTGAAGGAAGAACAGAAGAGCAATTGACTAAAATGGTGGAGGAAGTAACTGAGGCAGTTTCAAGAACAGCAGGAGCGCCAAAAGAAAATATTCATGTTATCATTAATGAGATGCAAAAGGGCAAATATGCACAAGGTGGTAAATGGAAATAAGATTTCCTATTTATACTTGCATTTCAATCCAATAAGTGTTTATAATGACTTTGTAATTGATTGATGAAGAAAGACACCTGAACTTGAAGGCTGTTTAACAGAGAGGAAAAGCTCGGCTGAAACTTTTTCCAGACAAGCGCAAGGGATGACCACTTTCAGAAGACTCTTGTTAAATGCAGGAGCGGACGGCACCGTTATCGCTTGTGAGGGACAGGAAATCTGTCCAAAGATTAGGTGGAACCACGTTAATTCGTCCTAGTACCGATTTCGGTACTAGGACTTTTTTTTATCAATCAAAACGAATAAGGGGGAACATAGGATGGTAAAAATTTCATTTCCAGACGGATCAGTAAAAGAGTTTGACAACGGTATTACTGGCTTAGAAATCGCAAAAAGTATTTCTAGTTCATTGGCAAAAAAAGCATTAGCGGTTGTTGTAAACGGTGAGTTGGAAGATTTAAACCGAGCAATCGAAGAAGATTCGGAATTAAAAATCGTGACTGAACAAGATGAAGAAGCACTACCACTAGTTCGTCATTCAAGCGCGCATTTAATGGCACAAGCAATCCGCCGTTTATTTCCAAATATGCACTTTGGTGTGGGTCCGGCGATTGATTCAGGGTTCTATTATGATACTGACAACGGTGACGGAGAACAAATCAGCGAAGAGGATTTCCCTGCAATTGAAAAAGAAATGAAGAAGATCATAAAAGAAAATCTGCCGATTGAACGCAAAGTAATGAGTCGTCAAGAAGCATTAGATTTCTTCAGTTACGACCCATATAAAGTAGAATTGATCACAGATTTGCCAGAAGATGAAGTTATCACGGCGTATTCTCAAGGTGAATTTACAGACTTATGCCGCGGACCGCATGTTCCTTCAACAGGAAAAATCAAGATTTTCAAATTATTATCAGTGGCTGGTGCGTATTGGCGAGGAAACTCCGATAATAAAATGATGCAACGGGTTTACGGAACAGCATTCTTCAAACAAGCAGATCTTGATCATTTCTTAAAAATGCGTGAAGAAGCCAAAGAACGTGATCACCGTAAACTAGGTAAAGAATTAGATTTATTTATGATCTCGCAAGAAGTAGGCTCAGGCTTGCCATTCTGGTTGCCAAAAGGCGCAACAATTCGTCGAATTATCGAACGTTATATCGTTGATAAAGAAATCTCAATGGGCTATGAACATGTTTATACTCCTGTATTAGCCGATACTGGTCTATATAAAACTTCTGGACACTGGGATCATTACAAAGAAGACATGTTCCCAATTATGGACATGGGAGATGGTGAGGAATCATTAGTACTTCGTCCGATGAACTGCCCACACCATATGATGATTTATAAAAATCATATTCACTCATACCGTGAATTGCCAATTCGTTTAGCTGAACTAGGAATGGATCATCGTTATGAAAAATCTGGTGCGTTGTCTGGTTTACAACGGGTTCGTGAAATGACAATGAATGATGCGCATATTTTTGTTCGTCCGGATCAAATCAAAGAAGAATTCCGTCGTACATTGGACTTAATTTTGGAAGTTTATAAAGACTTTGGCTTTGAAGATTATCGCTTCCGCTTAAGCTATCGTGATCCTGAAAATACTGAAAAATATTTTGATGACGATGCGATGTGGGAAAATTCTCAACGTCTATTGAAAGAAGTTATGGATGAATCTGGTTTTGATTATTTTGAAGCAGATGGCGAAGCAGCTTTCTATGGTCCTAAACTAGACGTGCAAGTTCAAACGGCTTTAGGGACTGAAGAAACATTATCGACAATTCAATTTGACTTCCTATTACCAGAACGTTTTGATTTATCTTATATTGGTGAAGATGGAAAAGAACATCGTCCAGTCGTTGTTCATCGTAGTGTTGTTTCAACAATGGAACGCTTCACTGCTTACTTGATTGAACAATACAAAGGAGCTTTTCCAACTTGGTTAGCACCAGAGCAAGTAGCAATTCTGCCAGTATCACCAGAACATCATGGCGATTATGCGTATGAAGTGAAAGATCGTTTGGTTCGTGAGGGTGTCCGGGTTGAAGTTGACGATCGAAATGAAAAACTTGGCTATAAAATTCGTCAAGCCCAAACTCAAAAAATTCCGTATCTGTTAGTAATCGGTGACAAAGAAGTCAATGATGCGACAGTTAACGTTCGTCGCTATGGTAGTGAGGAACAAGAGGTACAGGATTTGAATATGTTCGTAGATGCTATTAAAGCAGACATTGACAATATGAGTCGTAATTAAGAAAATGCCGGTGGGTTCCTCCACCGGTTTTTTCTTAGGTTCAAATTGGAAAAATAGTCTTATCATAAATGAATAAGCTCAAATTTATGGGAAACGAGAGAACGAACCATTTATGGAAAACTTTTTAAAGAAAATGCGTAATAGACGCTTTTTTATTTTTAAAAGTTTTCCACAGAAAATCGCTGAATTTAATGTTTCACAAAAGAAGGATTTGTTATTAGCTGAAAAACCATATTTTAAGCTAAATTAATTTTTGTTTAAAAAAATAATTGTATGCTCGTGAAACACATTGCTGTTTTCAAGGTAAAGTAAGCGGAAGTTCTTAAACTATATTAAAGGAACCACGATTAATCCTTTTGAAAAAACACTTTTTCGGCTACAATAAGACAAGTAACTGTCAAAGTGGAAGGAACAGATGAATGAAATTAACGAATCCATTTAAGAATTTTTTTGAGAAATTAAAACTTGCGGATGAAAAAGGCCGTAATCAAAATAAGAGTCATATTCCATTCAGGTTGAATTTTCTATTTTTTGTGATTTTCGGCTTATTCGTTGTTTTGGTTACACGACTAGGTTATCTCCAAATTGTTGAGGGCGATAAAATGAAAGCCGAAATGAAGGCTTCTACCACAATCACTGTGAAAGAAAATGCACCACGTGGGGTTATTTATGATGCTAAAGGAACAGCATTAGTTAATAATAAGGCTAACCCGGCAATCACCTTTACCCGTGGTAATCAAATGGAAGCATCAGATATTCTCAAGTTAGCGATTGAGTTGGATAAGTTAATCGATGTACCGGCTGATGAAAATCTAACTACCCGCGACAAAAAGGACTATTGGCTTGCGGATAAGGATCATTTAAAAGAAGCCGAGGATCGGTTATCCTTTAAGGAAAAAAATCTTGATAATACAAATGAATACCAAAAACTTGTAGATAAAGTTAAAGATAGTGAAATTCAATTCACCGAAGACCAGTTGAAAATTGCAACGATCTTTAAACGAATGAATAGTGCCTCCGCGCTTAGCACTGTCTTCATTAAAAATGATGGTGTGACAGACGAGGAGTTGGCAGTGGTAGCTGAACGTGCCTCCGATTTGCCAGGAGTCTCTACAGGTACTGACTGGGATCGTTCTTATAATGAGGATTTAGATGGTTCATTAAGAAGTATCCTAGGGAAAATTACAACTGAAAAAGAAGGACTGCCTGCCGAAGAAGCGGACGAATTATTGAAAAAAGGTTATGCAAGGAATGACCGTGTTGGCAAGAGCTATCTAGAAAAGCAATATGAAGAGCAGCTTCAAGGTAAGAAAGGTGAATACAAGGTCACCTTGAACAGTGAAGGAAACATTGAAAAACAAAAAGAAGTTAAAAAAGGTGAAAAGGGATCGAATCTCGTTTTGACTATTAATAGCGACTTCCAGAAAAAAGTCGAAGATATTCTGAAAAAGCATTATCAAGGTTTAGTTGATAGTGGTGTTGCAAAGTATTCTCCAGGGGCCTATGCTGTAGCGATGAACCCAAATACAGGCGAAGTTTTAGCTATGACTGGCTTTACACATGATGTGAACAGCAAAGAGATAGAAGAAAACACATTAGGGACAATCACCAGCGCGTTTGAACCAGGTTCTGTGGTGAAGGCCGGTACGGTGACCGCTGGTTATCAGACGGGTGCCATTACTGGAAATGACACATTAATTGATCAACCGATTAAATTATCCGGTACAGCGCTAAAAGGGTCGATTTATAATAAAGTATTAGGAAATCAAATTCCATTGAATACAGTAAAAGCGTTGGAATGGTCCTCTAATGCTTATATGATGCAAATTGTGTTGCGTATGCTAGGAGTTCAATATCAACAAGAAATGTCCTTACCAGAGAGCGCCTCTTCTAAAGAAATGTACGATAAATTACGTAACGCTTTTGCAGAATACGGGATGGGCGTGAAGACGCAAATTGATTTGCCAAACGAAACGCGTGGGCTAGTTAATGAAGACTTTGGAACGGATCATGCTCCTGGGGGCGGAAACTTGCTTGACCTGTCATTTGGGCAGTATGATACGTATACACCCATGCAATTAGCACAATATGCGTCCACTGTTGCGAATGGCGGTACTAGAATTGCTCCGCATGTTGTTAAGGGAATTTATGGAAATAATGACAGCGGTGGTCTTGGAGAATTGCAGCAAGAGATTACTGGCAAAAAACTGGATCAAGTGAATATCACAGCAGAGCAAATGGGGATTATCAAGCAAGGTTTTTATCAGGCAGTACACGGAAGTGATCCTTATACAACGGCTAGAGACTTAGCTTCGGCAAAACTTGATCCTGCGGCAAAAACCGGAACAGCCGAAACAGTTGTATCGGTCAACGGTCAGGCGGTTAATACGATTAACAGTAATATCGTCGCCTATGCTCCCCACGATAAACCACAAATAGCTATTAGTGTGATGCTGCCAAACTTAGACGAAGAGCATGACGATACAAATAAAGCAATTGCAAAAGACATAATAAATGCATTTGCAGACACATATGGCGTACAATAAAGCTAGGGAGCTTTGCTCCTTAGCTTTATTTGTTTAGTTTTCTCTATTATTCTTGTGAAAGAAGAGTAGAGAGAATTCTTAACCATAGTTTTGAGAGAAATATAACATAAAAGTATTTTCCTAAAAAGGATAAATGGATTTTGTATGAAAGGGAGTAGACACTATGACAGTTTATAACTTTGAAGTGAAACAAACGGATGGGACAGAAAAATCTTTAGCGGATTATCAAGGAAAAGTTTTATTGATCGTTAATACAGCAACCGGATGCGGGTTTACACCGCAATATGAAGGATTGCAAGACTTGTATGACCATTATAAAGATAGCGGCTTTGAAATTCTGGATTTTCCTTGCAATCAATTTGGAAATCAAGCACCTGGCACCAATGCCGAAGTCGCAGATTTTTGTCAGATGAATTATCATACGACGTTTGAAACATTTGGAAAAATCGATGTGAACGGCGAAAATGAAGCCCCATTGTATAGCTATCTAAAGAGTGCGCAAGGTGGTTTACTTAACAAAGCTATCAAATGGAATTTTACAAAATTCCTGATTGATCGTGAGGGAAACGTAATAAAACGCTATGCATCACAAACAAAGCCAGAAGATATTGCAAAAGATATTGAAGCCCAACTTTAAAAACGTCAAGTAGAACTACTTAACAAAATTGACAAAAAGACTGGTCAAGAAAATAAAAACATGATATGATATCAAAGTCTGAGAAATATCTTGGAAAACTGATCTTAACTGGGGAGGGAAAATCATGCGCGTAAATATCACTTTAGAATGTACTTCTTGTAAAGAACGTAACTACCTAACTAATAAAAACAAACGTAACAATCCAGATCGTTTGGAAAAAATGAAATATTGCCCACGCGAACGTAAGGTTACTTTGCATAAAGAAGTAAAATAGTCATATCAATAAGCCAGCGATCACTTATGATTGCTGGCTTTTTTGTGTTTTTAAAGTTACACGTTTTTATCAGTATAATTGTATCCGTAGGTAAAGATGAGTCTATCTGCTTTTAGTAAAAATTTTAGCTAAGGGTAATTTATAAAGAATGTTAGAGTCGCAAATCATTTTCAGAAATCTACATGAAATCTTCACAGAATCCTAAACAAAAGCTAACCTTCCAGTGCTAAAACTAAGTATTAAATAAACTAAACATAGAAAGGAAGAATCCAATGCGTAAAGTTCCACCGATTTTAAAGCCAATCGCTCTTCTGACCCTGTCAATCTTGATAGCGACGACTACAGGAATTTTAAATAATTCGAGTTATCGACAGGTTAAAGCAACGACACCGACAACTTCGACGACAGAATCTACGAATCCTACGACCGATTCTTCTCGTGATCTAAATAGCATTACCAATGAAACAAGTACAGCCGATGAAGTGACACCGACTGAAGAGTCGAAGGCTAATAATACTATTCAAGAAAGCGAGGCTGGAAACAATCAGGTTGAAAATACACAACCTTCAACAGAAAGCAGCTCTGTAACAGCTCAAACCTCGTCGGAGGCATCGCAGACGATGCCTACACAGCAGCCAGCTGATGCTCCAATTGGTTCAGAAGCAGGTGGTAATCAATGACGATACTATTAGATATTATTAATGGATTAAACAAGTTTTTAGGATTTTTGGATATTAGTCCAAAGTACTCGAACCGAGCATACACGCTATTAAGTATTATTCCAACTGTGTATATTTTACGAATTGTTTATGGATTGTGGCTAAATCAAAACTATCTGCAGTTAGTACTCTATGGGTTAATCTTTATTGTTTTAGTGTATTTCTTCGTTTTGAATTTCTTTTATTACTTTTTGGATAGAAATGTGAAGGGAGATATTACACAGCTTTTTGTTAAATATCTACCGGATGATGCCTTCAATATTCAAAATGAACAACCTAGAAAAAATAAGAAAGTTTTTGGTCAGGCCAAAGAAATTTCAGTTGACTTCAATGAAGATTATCAATTAAAACTCGCTGAAAACATCCAATCACTAATTGATAAAAAAGAGATTGTAACGCGGGATCTTTCTAAAGAAGAAGGATTTTTAATCGACGAAAATACATTGTATCCCTATTATTATGTTAAGCAAGTCGATACAGGGATATATCAGTTACAGATTGGTAGAAATTATCGTGAATTGGAAACGATTGGAACCATTCGACATGTCGAACCACTAAAACCGATTGGATTATTTATCGTCGGTGGAGATTTTGTTAAAGAGGGCATACGATACCATGAACCTTATCGCTTAAAATTTTTAGTCAAAGTAGAAGAAAGCACTACACGAACTCGCCGTAGTAAAAAATAAATACCGTCTGATCAAGAGCCGCTTTCTAAATAGAATGAGCTTTGATCAGAACGGTATTTTTATTTTAAGACATCTCGAATATTTTCCACCATTTTTGTATAAGCGATGGGACCATTGTACAACCAGCTTGACTCTCCATCAAATTCAAATAGTCGGTTGTTTTTGACAGCTGGAATATTGCTCCATAACGGATCTTTAAACATCGCAGCACCAGAATCGCTATTGACTAAGAAAATATAATCCGCGTCAAGTTGTGACAGGCTTTCTAAAGAGACTTGAGAAAAATCTGCCGTTGCTTTTTTACTGATATCTTTTGTCAGTTGAGGAACTTCAAATCCAAGTTCTTTATATAGTAGTTGCCCACTTGAACGATTATCCGCTACCATGAAGGCTGAATTATTTGTTACCCATAATACGGCAGCTGACTTGCCGTTGATTTGCTCTTTCAGATCCTTTTTAGTTTGGTCAATGAGTTGATCATAGTCTTTTTCCACTTTTTTGGCTTGGTCTTTTTTATCCAAAACGTTGCCGATATCTTCTAATTGCTCCCGCCAAGTGACGTTCCCACCATTTTTTACAACATAGGTTGGTGCAATCTTAGAATACTCTTTGTATTTTCCGCCTTCAAGTGACCCGTTTGCTCCAATTAATAACAGATCAGGTTCAAATTTCAATACAGCTTCATAGGGTAAGTCGTAATTAATAGTCGGAATATCTTTTAGTTCATCTTGTAAGTAATTTTGAATTTTTCCTTCACCGACTGTCCACTGAGCAATCGGTTTTTCGTTTAGAGCCACTAAGTAATCCTCTAAATAGGAGGCAATGATACGTTTCGGTTTATTAGGGATTTTCACTTTATGATCTTGCGCATCGGTCATCGTTCGCACGTCATTGTTTTTATCTTTACTCTCACTGCTTTGCCCACAAGCAGTTAAGCTGATTAAAGCCAGCAGAGAAAATGTACCTAAAATTATTTTTTTTAGCATAAAAAAACTCCTTTGAAGTTAATTGAGAAATATTCTCAATTGCTATTATTACTGAAAGACATAAGGGTGTCAACCGTAATTTTTTCTAAATGATAGTTGACGTAGATAACAAATAAGCTCATAATTGAGAACGATTATCAGAGAAATGAGGAAAGTCTATGACAAAATTGAATACCACTGATCTTTCAATCGGGTATGATAAAAAAATTGTCGTAAACGATATTACCGTAGAAATCCCTAAAGGTCAGATCACTAGTTTGATTGGTCCAAATGGTAGTGGAAAATCGACTTTACTAAAAACCTTAGCTCGAATTCTTGAGCCTGCCAAAGGTGAAGTTTTTATTGACGGTGAGAATATTCAACGATTAGATACCAAAACAGTCGCACAAAAAATTGCTTCATTATCACAGACCAGTACACAAATCAGCGGGCTGACTGTTGAAGAAATAGTTGCCTATGGTCGTTTCCCATATCAGAAAGGTTTTTCAGGCTTAAAAGAACAGGATCATCATTTGATTAATTGGGCGATAGAGGCAACGAATCTACAAGAATTGAAAGAGCGGACATTAATTACGTTATCTGGTGGCCAGCAGCAACGAGTATGGATCGCTATGGCTTTAGCTCAAGACACGGATATTTTAATTTTGGATGAACCCATTACTTTTTTAGACCCTGCTCATCAATTAGAAATATTGGAGTTGTTACAAGGAATCAATCGTCAGGGAAAAACAATCTTAATGACAATTCATGATTTGAATCATGCTTCGCGTTTCTCCGATTACTTGTTAGGAATGAAAAATGGTGAGTTGATTTTTCAAGGTACACCAAAGGAGATTTTTACTGCAGAAAAATTATTGAATCTTTTTGACATTCAAGCAACCTTTGCAACGATGCCTAATAGCGATAAACCGTTAGTTCTTGCTTATGATTTAGTAAAGGAGCACTAGAAATGGCAAAACGAAAATACTTTTTTCCGATTGTTTTTCTGTTACTATTAGTAGCTATGTTTTTTTCCTTGCGCTATGGAGCGGTTACAAGCAAGTGGTCAGATGTCACTCAGGCTTTACTGCACTTTGATTCGAATAATCAGGAGGAACAATTGATTCGATATCTGCGTCTGCCGCGTATGTTAGGAGCTATTTCGGTTGGAGCGGCCTTTGCTATTTCTGGAGCATTGATCCAAGGAATCACTTCAAATCCAATCGCTGACTCTGGGTTATTAGGAATCAATTCAGGAGCAGGTCTAGGTCTTGCCTTGGTTTTTGCTTTCAATACAAATCCTTCACCAACTATGGGAGTGCTAGGTTCATTTATCGGAGCCTCGGTCTCGCTGTTTTTGATTTATCTAGTTTCAACTAAAATCTCATTTGGATTATCTCCAGTCCGAATTATTTTATTGGGTGCTGCTTTGAGTTCCTTTTTTACAGCTATAAGCCAAAGTATCAGTTTGCTTTTTGATCTGAATCAAGATATGACTTTTTGGTTTGTGGGAGGAACGTCTAATCTTACTTGGAATCAATTACAGGTGATCACTCCAGTAATTATAGTAGGTGTTATTGGTACATGTTTAATCAGCCCACAAATTACGTTACTGAGTTTAGGAGATGAAACAGCAATTTCGTTGGGGAAAAATCCCATTCGGATTCGACAACTAAGCATGTTACTTGTTTTACTATTAGCAGGGAGTTCTGTAGCTTTAGTTGGAACAATCAGTTTTATTGGGTTGATCGTTCCTCATATCGTTCGTTTTTTTGTTGGACATGATTATCGTTATGTCATTCCTGCTTCCGGCTTATTTGGTGCCCTATTTTTCGTTATAGCTGATATTGCTTCCCGTTTAATCGCACCACCTTTAGAAACACCGGCTGGAGTAATTATTACGATTATTGGAGTACCGTTTTTACTTTTACAAATTAGGAAGGGAAGCTTATAGCTTATGAAGAAAAAAATTAGTTGGCTGATAGTGCTTCTTTTACTGATTATTGGGATGATACTCAGTCTTACGGTAGGGACGATTCCATTAACAATATCCGAACTGTTGCAAGTTTTTCATCGAACTGCTACGACTGCACAACAATTGATTGTTTTTGATTTTAGATTTCCTCGAATGCTAGTGTCGATATTAGCAGGTATGGGTTTAGCAGTATCGGGTTATTTATTTCAAACAATCACACACAATGATTTGGCTGACCCAGGAATTTTGGGAATTAATGCTGGTGCGGGTTTAACAGTTCTCATTTATTTAGGCTTTTTTGCATCAGGGGAAACCAGCTGGTTATTACCACTGATTGCTTGTGCTGGTAGTTTTGCAGCGACAGGATTGGTTTATTATTTTGGGCGTCAATCAAAGCGTATCACTCCCAATCGACTGCTTTTAGCGGGTGTTGCAGTAAATGCTGGTATTTCGGCCTTAACATTGATAGGCACTATACGAGTTTCTAAAGATAATTATCAATTCGTAACAGCTTGGCTGGCAGGAACGATTTGGGGAACGACTTGGCGGCATGTTTTACTTCTGATTCCTTGGATCATTTGTATAGTGCCTTTGCTATTATTAAAGGGACGTTCTTTGGAGGTTTTGGAGTTAGGAGATGAGATAGCCGTTGGCCTGGGAGTGAAATTGAAACGAACACAGTTGTTCTTTTTAATTTGTGCAGTTTGTTTAGCAGCTGTTAGTGTTTCGATTGCTGGCAGTATCAGTTTTATTGGATTAATCGCCTCTCATATTGCTCAACAGTCCGTTAAACGAAAAAATAATCAAACGTTGCTGATGACTGCTATGATTGGTGGTATTTTGTTACTATTTAGCGATGTTTTGGCTAGGATTATTCTCCCAGATGGTGAAATGGCGGCGGGAATTATTGTGTCTTTGATAGGCGCTCCATACTTCATTTTAAAGCTTCTAAAAAAAAGTAATGAAAGATGAGGAGAGATTGGATGGTTTGGACTACGATATGGAGTCATGCACAACGAGGAATCGCTCAGCACAGTATAGCAGAAGGAGTGATCAATCTAACGTTGAAGCAAATTGCCCCAGTTAAGAAAATTCGTTTGGTATTTGCAAATGAATATGGTCAGCAAACACAGAAGGTTCAAAATTTATCAGTAAAAACGGATAAATGTTGTCAGTTTATTTCTGACTTTTCGCTTGCTCCAAATGAACTTTTCAAGACAAAATCTATTTTGATTGATCCTAGTGCGAGAACATGGCAGCTCACTTTTCATATTACTTCAATTGAAAGCGGCTTTGCCTATAATGATGCTGATTTTTTGCCAGAATCGAAAAAAATCGATTTTTGTTCAGGATTATTAGCGATTGAGGCAGAGCTCGATGGAAAATGTATTATTGCTTTGGGGGATTCCTTAACTGAAGGCGCTACTTGGACAACGCCATTGCAAAGAAACCTGCGGAAGCAAAATACTTATTTAGTTAATCAAGGGATAAATGGTAGCTGCTTATTGAAGCCAAGCAGTGATAACGCGAACACTGAGAAACAAAATCTTTTTTATGGTTTTGGTGGATTACGTCGATTGGAAGAGTGTTTGCTTAGCCATAGCAATGTTAGCAAAGTTCTTTTATCTCTTGGCGTGAATGACCTAATCAACGGTGAACTTACACTGGAGACTTTCAAAACAGGAATCAGAGAAATGATTCATCTTTGCAACGTCAGTGGGGTAGACTACCAATTGTGTACATTAACACCGTGTTTGGGCTATCCTGGAATGAATCAAACAAAAGAGAACCTGCGTAAAGAAATAAATCAGTGGTTGCTCGATAATTATCGACAAGTTTGGGATTTTTCTAAGATTGTGGGGGAAGCTTCTGGACATTTATATTCATTATTTGATAGCGGTGATCATTTGCACTTCAATGCAGTCGCTGGATTAGCTATCGCGCGTCAAATTTCTAGTGATTTTGTTAAAGGGGAGTAATCCTCTTTTTATTTTGGTTCGATTTTGTTAGTATTTTTAGATAAGAAGGTGAATATGTATGGAGAAAGAGAAACTTAGAAAACGTGCGATTGCTCGTTTGCAAAAATTGGCTGATAGCAAAGAGCGAATGAATCAAGTTGAATGCGTTCTTGAGAAATTATTTCAAAGTAATGCTTGGAAAGAAGCTACCAGCATTGGTGTTACAATGTCAACTCAGTTTGAGTTTCCAACTTCATCGGTGATTCAACGTGCTTTTGAGACGGGAAAAAAAGTCGCTGTTCCTAAGTCGCTGCCTAAAGGAGAGATGATTTTCCATTGGGTAGACACGGATACGGTATTTTACACAACAAGATTTGGCGTGGCTGAACCTGAAACGGAAGACATTGCAAGATCTAATGAGTTAGATTTATTGATTGTTCCAGGATTAGCATTTAATCGTGCAGGATATCGTGTCGGTTTTGGTGGTGGCTACTATGATCGCTATTTGGCAAATTACAAAGGAAAAACCTGCAGTCTGGTTTTTGTTGAACAATTAATGGAAGCCTGGCAGGTAGAAGATTTTGATCAACCAGTCCAGCAATTGTTTCTTTCAATGTAACAAAAAAAGACGAAAAATGAGAGAGGTAGATATATGAGAAAAGATAGACCTTATGTGATGTATACGTTTTTTGCGATTAATACGATCGTATTTCTGATGCAGTATTTACTACCGGGACTATCGATCGAGAATCAATTAGGAATGTTTGCACCATCAATCATTTGGCAGCAACAATATTGGCGCTTTATCACGCCTATGTTTATTCATTTTGGGTTGATGCATTTTGCCTTGAATGGCGTGGTTCTGTATTATATGGGACAACAATGTGAAGCTATTTTTGGTCATTGGCGTTTTGCAATAATCTACTTATTAAGCGGCATCATGGGAAATTTTGCTAGTTTTGCATTCAATCAGCCTACGACATTATCCGGCGGGGCAAGTACAGCAATTTTTGGGTTGTTCGGAGCCTTTTTAGTAGTCGGGTTGCATTATCGTGATAATGGAGCGATTCAGGCCTTGACACGCCAATTTGCCCTTTTCATTTTGATGAATCTTGCTTTTGGTCTGTTTGATTCAACGATTGATATCTGGGGGCACTTAGGCGGTATTATCGGTGGGGCGTTATCTGGTTGGGCACTAGCAGTTCCATATTCACAGGATCGTTTTTCAACTCGTGGACGAGTTACCTCCATTTTATTCTTCATTTTTGCGGTGGTCATTTTTGTATTTTTTGGATTAAGAAAATTTAGTATGTATCAATAATGCGGACGAATGTAGTTCGCTTTTTTTAATGGACGTTATGAAGAAAAGCTTGTCTACAATTAAAGAACAATTTTTTTGCATGGTGTTTTTTTAAAGTTTGCACAGGTCTGGTGAAATCCTCATGACTGATTTGCGACTATTAAGAGAATGCTATAAAATGAATGGTGGACTAGATGACTTATTAAAAAATAAGCTAGGAAATAGAAATTAGGCTATAAAAAGAGCTCTTTTTTCTGTATAATACTAGGGATGTGTTTTTATGGAAAGTTTATATGATGTGCAGCAACTGCTAAAACAATTTGGTATTTATGTTTACGTTGGTAAACGAATTTACGATATCGAATTGATGCAAATCGAATTGAAAAATTTGTATGAGAGTCGTGTAATTGATCGAGACACTTATTTGCAGGCTTGGGGCATTTTAAAACGGGAACATCACATTGAAGAAAGTCGAGAAGGTGACTAGAGTGGATAAAAAATTATTAGGTATTGACTTAGGCGGAACAACAGTAAAATTTGCGATTTTGACAGAAGCCGGGGAGATACAGCAAAAATGGAGTATTGAAACAAATATTTTAGATGATGGTTCACATATCGTTCCAGATATTATTGATTCTATTAATCATCATTTATCATTATATGGTATGACACCAGAACAGTTTATCGGAATTGGCATGGGTACTCCCGGCAGTGTCGATATCGAGGCGGGAACAGTAATTGGCGCCTACAATTTGAACTGGACGACCTTGCAACATGTTAAAAGTGAGATCGAAAAAGGAACAAAAATCAAATTTAGTATCGATAACGATGCCAATGTCGCTGCTTTAGGCGAACGCTGGAAGGGTGCTGGCGACAACGAACCAGATGTGGTCTTTATGACACTAGGAACTGGCGTTGGCGGCGGTATCGTGATGAACGGTCAGCTACTTCACGGAATTGCTGGCTGTGCTGGTGAAATCGGACATGTCACCGTTGATCCTAATGGTTTTGAATGTACCTGCGGTAAGCGTGGCTGTTTAGAAACAGTTGCAAGTGCGACGGGTGTTGTACGCGTTGCTCGTCAATTGGCTGAGGAATATGCAGGCGGCTCACAATTAAAAGCGCGTTTGGATAACGGTGAAGATATCACAAGTAAAGATGTTTTTGAATTGGCCGAAAAAGAAAATGATGATCTTGCCTTAATGGTAGTTGATAAAGTAACTTTCTATTTAGGATTAGCTTGTGGAAATCTTGGGAATACGTTAAATCCTTCAACAATTATCATTGGTGGCGGTGTTTCTGCTGCGGGAGAATTTCTCCGCAGCCGTATTGAGAACTATTTCAAAGAATTTACATTCCCACAAGTACGAGAAAGTACTACAATCAAATTAGCAGAATTAGGAAATGAAGCTGGTGTTATTGGGGCGGCTTCATTAGCAAAATAGAGAAAAGGTAAGAGGGGAATCAAGGTATGTCAATTTGGTGGAAGATAAATATTGTATTAATTTCGGTGATTGTTTTATTTGGTCTATATGAATTATTTGTTCGGATCATGATGAGACGTTCCGCGAAAATTATTTCGCAAGAAGAGTTTCAAGCAGGAATGCGGAAAGCTCAAGTCATCGATGTTCGTGAACGCGATGAGTTCAACGCAAAGCATATTTTGGGAGCTCGTAGTTTTCCGTTTAGCATGTTAAAAGAAACCTTTAGTTCTTTGCGGAAAGATCAACCAATCTATATTTATGATCATAATAAGGCAGTCAGCGCTCGTGCAGCCAATCTGCTTCGTAAAAAAGGGTACAAGGATTTATACATTCTTAAAGGCGGCATGCAGGAATGGACTGGAAAAGTTAAACAGAAAAAGAATGATTAATAAAAAAGCGGCTGGATAAATATCTGGCCGTTTTTTTGTGTGAGAATAGAAATGATTAATTAACATAGTTATATCCATTCAGATTATGAATAAGGGCGACAAAACTTGCAATGTCTCTTTAGCAAAATTGACTGAAAAGCGAATTACGCTTATTATGAAAGCTGGAACTTTTTACGTTGTCTGTTAAAATCAAAACACTGTTGAGTCACTTGAGTTTATAAGTGAAAGAAATATGTCCACAGTTAGATAGCCTAAACAAGTTAATTTACAGCAATAAATTTAGAAGTAGTTAGGAGAAATATATGAGTATCAAATTAGTTGCCATTGATTTGGACGGCACATTATTAAACGATCATCATGAAATCAATCAGCCTGTAGTTGACGCTATCAAGAAGGCGTGCGAAGCGGGTGTCTATGTAGTTTTGTCCACTGGGCGGCCATTATCAGGAACAAGAGCGCAATTAGATGTTTTGGGACTAAACAATATAGATGATTATATTATTACTTATAACGGTGCTTTAGTTCTGAATACAAATACTTGGGATATCGTAGCTGAACATGGCTTGACTCGCGAAAATTATTTGGAGATTGATCATTTAGCACGCTTGCTGAACGTTCACCTACATTTAGCAGATAAGAAGGAGATGTACACATCTAATCGTGACATTAGTCCTTACACGATTTTAGAATCCTATTTGGTAAATATGCCTTTACATTATCGAACACCGGAAGAAATTGCTGCAGAAAATGTATTGCCGATTAAAATGATGATGATTGACGATCCCGAGGTTTTAAACAAAGCCTTCAAAAAAATCCCAGCTGACTACTTTGAAAGATATACACTTGTTCGCAGTACGCCATATTTTCTTGAAGTATTAAATCCTAATGCTAGTAAGGGGATAGCGCTGAAAGAGTTGAGTGAACATTTGGGAATCAAACAATCTGAAGTGATGGCCATTGGTGATGCAGAAAATGATCTTTCAATGATTGAATTTGCTGGAACTGGAATAGCGATGGGCAATGCCAGTGAAACGATTAAAGCAGCTGCAGATTATACTGTTGCAACCAATCTAGAAGACGGTGTAAAAGAAGCTTTTGATCGCTGGGTGTTAAAATAGTTCTACGAGCTTTTGATGAAATATTCATCAGAAGCTTTTTTTTTTATTGCTTATTCCTCAAATTTTCTCTACTCTTAAAGAAATGAATGAAAAAATGGGGAATATGTATGAAAAAAATTGCAGTTATTGGAGCAGGCCCATATGGATTGATTGCTTTGGATCGCTTAATCAAACAAGCTCCTCAAAATGAAAAGATTGAACTTTTACTTTTTGATCCAGATGGACCGGGAGGTAATATTTGGCGTGAAAATCAAAGCGATCAGGTTATCATGAACACTGTAATGCAACATGTGACTCTATTTTCTGAAGATGAAGGACCGAATTTAGCAGAATGGAATCAAGACGAAGCATTAAAGTATTTAACTGATTTTGATCTAGAAAAAACGTTTCTCTCAGAGACCGAATTAGGTGAAAACGATTATTGTCAGCGTCGCTATTACGGTGTCTATCAATGCTGGTTTTTCGATGAATTAAAAAAAGGATTGCCAGAAAACATCACTGTCGAATTAATGAAAGAAAAAGTAGTAGATCTGACTATAGAAGAAAATAATATAGTGCTTGAGGCTTCCCATATCTATCAAGTGACCGATGTGATTTTAGCAACAGGACATTCACGAAACTATCTGAGTGAAAAAGAAGCAGAAAATCAAAGCTATGCAAAAGAAAATAATCTTTTTTATCAAGGACCGGGAAATCCTTCTGATACTCAGCTGGATCATTTAGTAGAAGGCGATGTAATTCTTAGAGGATTGGGGTTGAGCTTTTTTGATTATATTGCGTTGTTCGTTGCTAAATGGAGTGGCCGCTTCATTGATAAAAAGGGTTGCTTGGAGTATGAAGCTTCTGGCAGGGAACAGCATTTGATAGTCGGTTCGGGCAGAGGATTACCCTACCATGCTCGACCTAATAATCAGAAGAAAGCCGGAGAGGACGCGCAGCCACAGATTCTGACCCAAGCTTTTATGGAGCGGTTTTCTGGCAGTGCGCAAGAATTGTTTGATTTATTAAAAAAGGAAGCTGAGTTAGTTTTCTATCAAAAGAAATTGACTGAGTCCGAAGTAGTTTTAGATAATTTTTTAGAGGAATATCGTGATGGTGATCGAGAAACAGTTTTGCAAAAATACCAAATTTCTGCTGAAGACCGTTTAGATTGGGATGCGCTTTTCGATCCCACAAAAAATGTTTTGCCAAGAGAGTTTCCTGAATTTATTCAAAACTATTTAAAAAACGATATTAACGAGGCAGAATTAGGAAATTTGACCGGTGCTTTGGCTGCAACAATTGATACCTATAAAGAAATCCAGAACCCCTTTAACTATATGTTGGATCATGATAAATTTTCGCCGAAGGAATATTTTGAAGATTTTTTTGGAAGCTTCAATCGTAACTATAGTTTTCTGACGATTGGTGCACCAGTGATTCGACAAAAGCAGTTGTTAGCCTTGGTCAAGGCTGGCTTTATTGAGTTTCTTGCACCTGAAATGACTGTTGAAAGAAAAGATGGCACCTTCTTAGCTTTTAGCAAAAAGGCAACCGAACAGTCATATAGCTGTAAAAACTTAATTGAAGCTCGTTTGCCAGCGACTAGTTTCGAACGCACAACGAATACCTTGTTGATTCAGATGCGTAAAAAAGGTTATATAACTCCGCATCAAGTAGAAATTGAAGGGAAAGAATATCCTACTGGAGCATTGCAAGTCAGTCGTAAAACACATCAGGTGATTGACCAAGAGGGAAATATATTATCGAACATATTCTGCTATGGGATTCCACTTGAAGGCTTGGATTGGTTAAATGCTGCTTCACCACGTCCGAAAAGTGATGATCGGGTATTTTATTTAGCAAATCAAATTGTTAATGCACTTTATCAATAAAAAAAGAAAGCCGCGGCTTTCTTTTTTTATCGTGCAATTCGTTTTCTACGAGCTTTTTTACGATTTTCATCGATTTTTGATTTTTTTTCTTCAATTGGGTCGATGACTTTCTTTTTCACGCCCATCACTACACCAGCAACTACTGCTGCAGCAGCTAAAGTACCAGTAACGAATCCTGAAGCAAATTTACGCATCGTTTCATCACTCCTTCTCTTTATATCTTCATTATGAAGCAAAAACGCAAAAATAGAAAGTTTAACGAACGGAAAATTCACTTGCTTTTATTTAGTAAACAAACTATAATTTGTTTACTAAATAAAACAGAAAAGACGGGAGTCGATTAAATGGCAATTTTAGTTCTAGGCGGGGCAGGATATATTGGATCACATACGGTTGATAAATTAATTTCAAAAAATTACGATGTCGTCGTAGTCGATAATTTATTGACGGGTCATCGTGAAGCCGTAGATCCAGAAGCGAAATTTTATGAAGGGGATTGTCGCGATAAGGCATTTATGCGGGATGTCTTCAAGAAAGAATCGATCGAGGGAGTTGTGCATTTTGCAGCCAGCTCATTAGTTGGTGAATCGGTTGAAAAACCGTTAAAATATTTCAACAATAATGTTGTTGGAATGGAAAGCCTATTAGAAGTCATGGAAGAGTTTGACGTGAAGAACATTGTCTTTTCTTCTACTGCGGCTACATATGGTGAGCCAGGAGTTTCACCAATTACGGAAGAGATTCAAACAAATCCAACCAATCCATATGGTGAAAGTAAATTAATGATGGAAAAAATGATGAAGTGGTGCGATAACGCCTATGGTATGCGATACGTTGCGTTGCGTTATTTTAATGTTGCTGGCGCAAAAGCGGATGCGACGATCGGCGAAGACCATGATCCTGAGACCCATTTAGTTCCGATTATTTTACAAGTAGCACTAGGACAAAGAGATCATCTAACCATTTTTGGTGATGACTATGATACACCAGATGGCACATGCATTCGTGATTACGTTCAAGTAGAGGATTTAGCTGCTGCGCATATCCTTGCTCTAGAGTATTTAAAAGCTGGAAATCCAAGTAATTTCTTCAATCTTGGTTCAAACAATGGATACTCAGTCAAAGAAATGCTGGACGCGGCACGTGAAGTTACAGGAAAAGAAATCGCTGCAAAAATTGGTCCGCGCCGCGCTGGTGACCCAAGCCGTTTGGTAGCCTCCAGTGATAAAGTGAAAGCGACGTTAGGCTGGGAACCAGAATATACGGATATTAAGACAATTATCAAAACAGCGTGGAACTGGCACGTAAGCCATCCGCATGGATATGAGGATTAGGAGGAAGTAGCGTGTCAGTCAGTCAAACGGTAAAAGATTTTGTTACTTTAGCTATTCAATCAGGCGGTTGGATGGAGATGGATCGTTTATATTTAGAAAATCGGGTTATTGCGATGATTGGGGAGAACTCCTTATCAAAAGCCGAAAATCGCATAGTATCAGAGAGTGCAGTTGAATTAGTCGATCAACTTTTAGTTCAAGCAGAAAAGAATCAAGTAATTAAGGATTTACAGGCTGAAAGAGATATGTTAGAAGCTCAACTGATGGATTTGATGACTCCACCACCCTCTGTTGTAAATGCTTATTTCGCTCAGTACTATTCAAAGGATCCTGTCCAAGCGACAGATTATTTCTTCAAGTTAAGCAAAGACAATGATTATATCAAAACTCGAGAAATTGCTCGTAATATTATTTTTCCTGCTAAAACAGAATACGGTGAGTTAGAAATTACAATTAATTTATCAAAACCAGAAAAGGATCCGAAGCAAATTGCCGCAGAAAGACAACTGAAGCAAGTCAATTATCCAGATTGCATGTTGTGTATGGAAAACGAAGGATACAAAGGACGAATGAATTATCCTGCACGGACCAATCATCGTATTATTCGAATGAATCTTGATGGCGAAAGCTGGGGCTTCCAATATTCACCGTACGCTTATTACAATGAGCACTGTATTATTTTATCGGAAGAACATCGCCCAATGAAGATAACAAAAGCAACTTTTCGACGTCTGTTAAAAATCATAGAAGTCCTGCCGCATTATTTTGTTGGCTCAAATGCGGACTTGCCAATTGTTGGTGGGTCTATTCTTTCTCATGATCATTACCAAGGTGGGCGACATACTTTTCCGATGGCTGTGGCCGAGATTGAACGAAATTTTGAGCTGAAAGATTTTCCAAATGTCAAAGCCGGTATTGTTAAGTGGCCAATGTCTGTGATTCGTTTACAAGGAAAAAATCAAGAAGATTTGATTGAAGCATCACAATTAATTTTTGAAAAATGGCAAAATTATTCGGACGAGGCATTGCAAATCGTAGCTCAAACTGCAGATGGCACACCTCATCATACAATTACGCCAATTGCTCGCCGAAAAGACGATTTATTTGAAATGGATCTAGTTTTACGAGATAACAATGTCTCTGAAGAGTTTCCTGACGGTATTTTTCACCCTCATCCAGATGTTCAACATATTAAGAAGGAAAATATTGGACTGATTGAAGTGATGGGATTGGCTGTTTTACCTCCACGTCTAGAATCAGAGTTAAAAGAAGTTGAAAAATACTTATTAGCTGAAAAAAATGATATTGCTGATTATCACCTAAAATGGGCAGAGGAATTAAAAGCCGATGCTCAAATTACACAAGAAAATGTAACTCAAGTTGTCCAAAAAGCAGTAGGAGCAGTTTTTGCTCGCGTTTTGGAAGATGCAGGAGTTTTTAAACGGGATGTCGAAGGGCAAGAAGGATTTACACGCTTTATTAAAACTTTGTAGAAAGGGGCAGCGATGGCAACTATTCGAGATATTGCAAAATTAGCAGGTGTCTCACCTGCCACAGTTTCTCGTGTGCTGAATTACGATCAAGAATTATCCGTCGCCCAAGAAACAAAGCAGCGCATTTTTGAAGTGGCGGAGGAATTAAATTACACGAAACATAAGCGTGCTAACAAGGCGGTGAAATCTGTGATCCGTCTTGTACAATGGTACAACGAAGCGGAGGAATTAGCAGATTTATATTATTTATCAATTCGTTTAGGGATTGAGAAAAAAGCTGAAGAGTTAAACATCCAAATTCGCCGAGAAACCCTAAATGATTTGTCAGATACTCAAGTCAGCGGAACAATCGCATTAGGCAAATTCGATGCCGAACAAATACGACAGTTAAGAAAAGTTGATGATAATTTATTATTTGTTGATTTTGACGGGATGAATATGGGCTTAAATTCAATAGTCGTGGACTTTGACCAAAGTTTGAACTTAGTGATTGATTACTTTATTCAGCAAGGACATCAAAAAATCGGGATACTTTCTGGCAAAGAGGCAACTAAACACAACTTGCAGCCAATCGAAGATCCACGATTGCATGCATTTAAAACGAAGCTAGAACAAATCAATCTCTATCGACCGGAATTCACTTTGACGGCTGCTTTTTCAATGGAAGCTGGAAAAACAGCGATGACAAAATTTTTAATGGAAACGAAAGAGTATCCAAATGCATTGTTCGCCTCCAGTGATGCATTGGCTGTGGGGGCGATGCAAGCGATTCAAGAAGCAGGATTGAAAATTCCCGAAGATATTTCTGTGATTGGCTTCAATGACGTCAGTGTGGCGAAATATGTATCTCCATCTTTATCAACTGTTAAAGTTGAAACTGAATGGATGGGTGAACTAGCTGTCTCAACAATTTTGGAGTTAGCAAAAGAAGTTTCTCCGGTACCACGAAAAATTACGTTGGGAACTAAATTGATTCAACGAGATTCTACAAAATAATTTTCAAAACTGTAAAATTTTCATGGAAAAAATTCAATTAGCAACCGAATGATCATTTTCCTATCAAATATGATAGTGGATGATTGTTCGGCTTTTTTTCTGTCAATTTAAGGAAAGCAGAAATCTTTGAACAGTTAGTAGGAAAGCAAATATAGTTTGTGTTAAAATATTGCTATCTTAAATGCGAGGAAATGAAATTTCATGAAATTATTAGCGATGGATACATCCAATCAAACATTAGCTGTGGCAGTTTTAGAAAATGAAAAGCTGTTAGCTCACTTTCAATTAAATCGAAAAATGAATCATAGTTTGACCTTAATGCCGGCGATCGAGTCGGTGATGCAGGCAAGCGGATTAGAGCCTGCTGATTTGGACCGGATTGTCGTAGCCAAGGGTCCAGGATCGTACACGGGTATCCGAATCGCTGTAACAACCGCGAAAACTTTAGCAGAAACACTGAAAATTGAATTGACCACAGTTTCTAGTTTGGCGGTGATTGCTGGAAACATACATACAGATAAATTAATTATCCCAATGATGGATGCTCGTCGTAACAATGTCTACGCGAGTGCATATCGCTGGGAAAATCATAGACTAGTTAATATTTTAGCTGATCAGCATATCGCGTTAATCGATTTGTTGAAGCAGATTAAAGAACCAGCGTATTTTGTTGGTGAGGCCTATAAGTTTAATGAGCAAATCATGTCTGCGATACCAACCGCGGAAGTTTCTGAAGCGGATGAGTTGAACTTGCCTAATGGTATTGTTTTAGGAAATCTAGGTTTTCTTGCGCAACCTGTTGAAAATGTTCATGGATTGGTACCAGAATATTTGAAGCGAGTGGAGGCAGAAGAAAAATGGTTGGAGAATCATCAGCCAGAGGACGAAAACTATGTTGAAAAAATTTAGCGGATTAGTAAGAACGATCCTTTATGGGAAACAATACCCTTTCAATGCTAAAAGCGTGATTTTAGGCGATGAAGAATTTTTATTGAGAGAAATCATTGACCAAGATATCAAAGAATTGATTGCTCTAGAGCGTGATGTTTATTTTGGTGAAACCCCTTGGACTAAAAGTGCATTTCTTTCAGAAATTCATTCGCCGATCCCTCATTTGTATATCTGCATGGTAACGAGACAATCAACTATTGCGGGGTTTATTGGTAGTCGTTTGATTGGTAACGATACCCACATTACCAATATAGCAGTAGCAACTGCATTTCAAAATCGTGGGATTGGTAAGCTATTGATTGACGAAGTCGAAAATTTCGCTATAATGAACGATTGTGAAACACTCTCCTTAGAAGTACGTCTCAGTAATACCGATGCTCAGCGTTTATATCGGCGATTGGGATTTTCTGCACGGAATATTAGAAAAAATTATTACACTGAGAATAACGAGGATGCTTTGGACATGATTAAACGTTTGGAAGTGGGATAGTTGGAAGAGTTAGCAAGAAGATTTTGGGAGATCAGCCAAACTGCGTATGCTTTTGACTCTCCGTGGACGATCAGTCAATTTGTCAGCGATATGAGACAATCTCATAGCCATTATTTCTCAGAAGAAACAGAGATTATCGCTTTTCTGGGATTTCATCAAGTATGTGATGAAATCGAAATTACGAATATCGCTTCTGAAATAAAGGGTCAAGGACATGGCAAAAAGCTAATGAAACGCTTGATTCGTTATGCAGAGTCACAGAAAATAGCGAGTATTTTTCTAGAAGTACGTGCTTCGAATCGAGAGGCGCGTCTTTTTTATGAGAAGTTCGGCTTTCAAGAAATTGGAATTCGAAAAAAATATTATCAGCACCCTCAAGAAGATGCGGTACTGATGTCTTTGAAAGTAGGAAATGCAGATGAATGAAAAAGAACTTATCTTGGCAATCGAAAGCAGCTGTGATGAAACGAGTGTGGCAGTAATCGAAAATGGCGAAAAAATTCTATCCAATATTGTTGCTTCGCAAATTAAAAGTCATAAACGTTTTGGCGGGGTTGTTCCAGAAGTGGCTAGCCGCCATCATGTGGAACAAATTACTATTTGTATCGAAGAAGCATTGATTGAAGCAAATGTAACAGCAAAAGATCTCAGTGCTGTAGCAGTTACCTATGGACCAGGGCTTGTGGGAGCTCTATTGATTGGTTTGAGTGCAGCCAAAGCTTTTGCCTGGGCCAATGGACTTCCATTATTACCAATCAACCATATGGCAGGACATATTTATGCAGCGCGTCTAGTTGAACCATTAGAGTTTCCCTTGATGGCTTTGTTAGTTAGTGGCGGACATACTGAATTGGTTTATATGGAAAAAGATGGCTCGTTTGAGATTATCGGTGAGACTCGTGATGATGCAGCTGGTGAAGCCTATGATAAAGTTGGGCGTGTATTGGGATTAAGCTATCCCAGTGGTAAAGAAATAGATGAATTGGCACACCAAGGAGAAGATACGTATGATTTTCCTCGTGCCATGATCAAAGAAGATAATTTTGATTTTAGTTTTAGTGGGTTGAAGAGTGCTTTTATAAACTTGACTCATAACGCTGAACAACGCGGAGAAAAATTAGATAAGAAAAATTTAGCAGCAAGCTTTCAAGCAAGTGTCGTTGAGGTTTTAGTGACAAAGACAATTAAGGCGTGCAAAACGTATCCAGTTAAACAATTGATCGTTGCTGGCGGTGTTGCGGCTAATAAAGGGCTACGGGAGAAAATGTCCTTTGCAATTAGCGAGGAATTACCTACCATGAAACTGATTGTACCGCCACTACGCTTATGCGGCGATAATGCAGCAATGATTGGAGCCGCGGCTCATATTGAGCTGCAAAAACATCATTTTGCAGAAATGAACTTAAATGCTAATCCAAGTTTAGCATTCCAACACATCTAACGCCTTGCTATAATGAGGTCAAGGAGGCGATTAGATGAAAAATTCTTGGCAAGAGCAATTTCCAATCGATCTACAGCCAACCATGGAACAGATGAAAGAATATGTAACTGCCACTTATTTTGAAAAATTAATGGATTATTTGACAGTAGAATATCAGCCTAAATTTTCCATCGAATATTCGAAGGAGAAAGGCCGATTCGGCGGGTGGCATGTAAAAGCGAAAAAGTACGGTGGTAATATAGGCACGATTTATTTTCTAGATGACAACGCTAGAATGATGGTTGTTGTATCTGATCTCTATCAGGAAGAATTAGCAGAGAACATTGCTTCAATGTCACAATCCGTTCAGCAAACGTTTAAAGAGGACAAACCAGTTATGGGCGGTCACTGGTTTGTCGTTGAACTTACTTCCGAGCAAGCATTTACTGATCTTAAATATCTAATTACATTGCGTATTCGAAAATTGCAAAAAAAGTAGTCACTTAAGCAGCTGTTTTTTTTAGGAAAAGAGAATAAGAATGTTCTCTTTTGGTTATGTTGGTTCTAGGCTTTAAAATTTCTTGTTTACTTTAGGCTTATCTGTTGAACTAATTGATGCTTTCATTGCAGTGAAACCTTTGATTTCTAGATGACATACGGTCTTCAACTTGAAAGCGAGCTTGTCGCGCAAGAGTATTCATCTGTAAGCTGAATCTCATCAAAACTCGTTAAACGAACAAATAGATGGCTTCCTTGAAATTCTTCTA
>OAVH01000534.1_pt1 | contig 27567 bp, 30 predicted proteins | sample 1495281 | NCBI WGS metagenome assembly OAVH01 (sample SAMEA2580082, study PRJEB22360) | human gut metagenome | biome: human gut; feature: human-associated habitat; material: faeces | place: Denmark | collected 2008/2010
CTCATAATTATTAATCTCCTTCTAAAAATAGTTGTAGACGTTTATGTTAAGCTGCTTGCAAGCATTCGGTTGATGTTTTCATCAACTTATGCTATTATTATATCACTAATTATCTTTCAGGCAAGAACGCACTTAAAAGTAATATAGTACCTAAAAAGATAGTGTAAAATGAGGTGATAATATGAAATGTCCAAGTACCTTTAACTGCCCTGTGGAAGCAACACTGGATTTGATTGGCGGTAAATATAAATCATTGATTCTGTTCCACTTAGTTGATGATGTGCTTCGTTTTAGCGAGCTTCAGCGGTTAATTCCCCAATCTACTCCCAAGATGCTTACGCAGCAGCTCCGGGAGCTGGAGGTGGACGGTTTGATTTTGAGAACCATTTACCCGGTCATACCACCCAAAACAGATTATAGACTAACTGATTTCGGAAAGAGCATTATCCCGGTCCTCAATGCAATGTGTGACTGGGGGACTCAATATTTAGACGGATTAGGGGTTAAAACGCCTAGTACAGATCCACTTTAACTGAATTATGTTTTCCTGTACATTTATCCCAGTGCCTTTAGCCCGGCTCGATATTGGAGCATTTCCTTCTCATCAACCGTATCCATTATATTTTGCAACTCGCTGATTACTTGCTCTCGTTCCTTGGGCAAATAGGCAGTAACCGGATAGTAATTTGAAATGCTGTTAGCAAAGAGGTGGACACGCAGCTGCAAATTTCTGATAAAAGTTTGCAGCTCTATGATACGCTCCTTTTCTCCCGCAGGTATAAAAGTTCCCGCCTGAGCCCGGTTGTATAATTCCGTATCCGAAAAAAGGGTAAGTGAATCCACGGATATAAAATATGGGTTAATCTGGTTAAATAAGCGCGCACTGTTGACCGCGTTCCTTTGTCCGCCATTGTGTCCGGCCAGTCCGGTCATATAGACCAGGTAATATTCAATACCTGCTTCATCCAATTTGCGGCACTGCTCCACAATATCAGCTGATGTATAGCCTTTATTGGCAAGAGCCAGCGTTTCATCGTCACCGCTCTCCGTACCTATACTCAAACCGTTAATTCCCATTGCACGAAGTTTTTTTAACTGCCAGACCTCTTTATCCCGGATATCCCTGATACTCGCAAACATCGCTATTGTCTGGCATTTGATTAAATAATCACGGACGGTCAGCGCCAGGAATTTTAACTTTTCATAACTCATGGCAAACGGATTCGCACCAGTCAGGAATATCCTTCTGGCATTGGGCTGATAGAGTTTCAATTCAGCCAGATCTGCTTCAAATTCTTCCATTGGCGCCATCTTAAACGGCTCATCTTTATAGAGACTGCAAAAATTGCATTTATTATAAGTACAGCCCGAGGTTGCCTGAATAATAAATGACGCAGATTCGTAAGGCGGCCTCCATGTTCTGCCGGTAAAATGCATGAATAATCCCTCCTTCATACTAAACTGGTTTTAGTATAATGGAGGGATTTGTTTTAGAAAAGTACGGTCTTTTTTGATACTTAGTAATAAATTGTATACTAACAGCACCGCAGCCATGTTTTATCTTACCCATCTTCAGATATATCACTATCATCAGATGTAGTGTAAGGATTCACATATCCGGCAGGGCATAGATGTGTTTCGCTCCAGGCCATCATCTCATGGAGAATTGGGACAAAGCTTTTCCCAATCTCTGTCAACGTGTATTCCACCTTTGGCGGTACTACTTTGTAAATTTCCCGATGCAAAAAGCCGTCCTCCTCTAATTCACGGAGTTGTTTCGTCAGCGTGGATTGTGTGATTCCATCCAGCCGGCGCATCAATTCACCAAAGCGCTGTACGTTATAAAAAGAAATATACCATAAAATCAGAATTTTCCATTTTCCGCTTAAAACGGATTGCAGCATACTCATTGGAACACAACGGGCAAGTGTGTCCTGGCTGCGGAATTTATTATCGGCCATTTTATTCCCTCCTTGTCTTTCCACTATTATAACTTAATGCACTCAAAAATCAAACTACTATCATTTTTTATACTATGTAGTAAAAATAGAACTATATCCATAAAAAGACCGTACTTGAATAATTAAAACCTGTGCTGTAATCTGTGATTAGAAACGGAGCGATGAAATCCGTTCCAATATATGAAGCCATAATTAAAAAGGAGAGATTACTATGCACTTTACAGGTACTATTTGGAGACCCCCTTATGAGGCCAATTCACTTCTCATTGAAGTTACTGCCGGTTGTACGCATCACAAATGTAAATTTTGTACGCTGTATGATGACCTGCCATTCAAGTTTAGAATGACCCCAATCGAAGATGTAGAAGCCGATCTTAAAGAGGTAACTGCACAGTTACGCTCCTGGCAAAGCCGCCAAGTTAAGCGGGTTTATCTGGTTGGAGCCAATCCCTTTGTGTTGAAGTTTGAGCGTTTGAAAGAAATTGCGGATTTAATCCATAAATATCTCCCTGAATGCGAAACCATCGGCTGCTTTTCCCGTGTTACCGATGTTACGCTCAAAACAGATGAGGAACTCCGAGAACTACATCACCTTGGCTATGATGGTATTACAATCGGCGTGGAAACGGGTGATGATGTGGCACTTGAATTCATGAACAAAGGCTATAAGGCCCAGGAAATTGTAGAGCAGACGCAACGGCTTGACAAGGCCGGCATCACCTATAACTTCTTCTATCTAACCGGCGTGTCTGGTGCAGGACGAGGTGTAGAGGGTGCTCTGGAAAGCGCTAAAATCTTCAACATGACCCGCCCTAAAATTATCGGTTCGTCTATGCTTACTATTTTCCCGGAGTCTGAATTATATCAGGAAATTCAGGCTGGCAACTGGGCAGAGGAAGGGGAACTGGAGAAACTGCACGAACTCAAAACTCTGATTGAGAATTTAGATATTCCTGTATTTTTCGCATCCCTGGGAGCCTCAAACGCTGTATGGGTACAGGGAAATCTGCCGAAAGATAAAAACCGAATGATAGCCGATTTAGAAAAGGCATGTGATCCGGATAATGAAGCTGCACTGCGGCATTACAGAACCAATCTGCAGCATCTATGATAGAAGCTGCCATAATAGCTGACAGGAGGGGACGATTTGCTGCAAGACATTTATCCACACCAACTGAAAAATAATTATACTCGTTGCACCCCTGACGCGGATTCTCTGGTTTTTATATATGCTGATGGACATTTTCTGCTTTCTCCCTTTAAGGAACCGGAAGCCAGTCTGCCAACTTATACCGAGCTGCCAGATCAACTAAAAGTAAAAACAATGCAGTATCTGTTTATGATTGATGATAAAGCGGTTTTCTCTTTGATTTTAAATAAGGCAGATTTTTTGTCAATCGGTTGGAAAGATTGCCCTGTAACAGCCACAATCAGGAATTCACCGGTTTGGATGCCATTGGTAATCATCACGGCCTTCCACTTGGTCCATTGGTATGAAAATCATAAGTTTTGTGGCAGATGTGGAGGAGTATTGGTCCACAGCATAAAAGAACGGGCATTGGAATGTCCAGAATGTAGAATAACAGAGTATCCTAAAATAGCTCCTGTCGTAATCGTTGCCGTAGTCTATGAAGGAAAACTTTTGATGACCCATTATGCGGACCGGAATATAAAACCGTTTGTTTTAATTGCAGGATTTGTAGAAATAGGTGAGGCATTGGAAGAAGCCGCACGACGCGAAGTCATGGAAGAAGTGGGCCTTAGAATTAAGGATTTGCAGTATTTTGGGAGCCAGCCTTGGGGGCTGTCAGACTCATTAGCAACCGGCTTTTTTGCCATAGCCGAGTATAAAGCACCCATTATTCTGGAACAAGAAGAATTGACCGATGCACGATGGTTCACACCACAAGACTTGCCTCATGAGCTTGATAACGGCAGTCTGACAGCAGCTATGATTGATGCATTCCGAAATAAAATATACGAGCCTAAAATATAATACAGGTTATTGTTACAAAATCAAATTTTGTTGTCCCCCACAAAAAGGTTATGGAGAACTGTCGAATACAGTACTCCATAACCTATAAAATTTCCTATTCATCAGACTTTAAACCTGAAACTCCAAATGCAATACCAACAACAAAACATACCAATTCGCCCCAGCCACCTAAGCTGCTATTTGGATCTATCATAAAAAATCCACCAATTAAGATTATGGCAATGCCAAACAATATTTTTTTAAGTCCTCTCATTATTCTCCTCCATTTTTTACGATACATAGTATGTAAAAGGGACAGCTACAACCAAGTCCGTATTCTTGTATAGGAATCATCTGTTCCTTTTAAGCCAATCATAGGAATTGATAATCCTGCATCCTTAATGCGCTTGGAGAGTTCCTCCATGAACACTCCTTTGCCCTCAATTTCTGCATTACAGTCTGAGGTAGAATCCACTCCACAATTCGGAGAACGATTCGCACCGATAATCCCTACTATTTTAAAACCATATTTATGATACTCAAAGATTTGTAGCATTACATAATCGACCAATCTCTGGAGCTTTATATTTGTATCTTTGCTTTGCATTTCTTTTCTAATCCTTGTATTCTCTACAACAACATCATCTTCGGCTCCATTTACATTCCCTCGATCAATTCCCAAGCAGCAAAGCTCCGGACAAGGCAACTGGATAATTCCTACATCCTCATTAAGAAATAATTCTATTAAGCATTTATAAGCTGCCGGACAGACCGCAGTTCCATCCGAAATCGCGTTCTGATTTAGCAAACAGTGAGCAATAAAAACAACCTTTTTACTTCTTCCATCTGTAAACATAACTTTTTCTCCTCTATCTGAAATTCCATTAATCTCGTTTGTTTTGAAAGTAGTATAACATATTGCCCTTAACAAATCTATTCACCTTTATAAGACGCCGGGCATGGAACCAGCGGCCATCACAATCAATTCAATAATTTCTCTATCTACCATTAATAATACCAACTCCTTCCCGATTTCATCTATATACTACGGTTTTTACTGGAATAACTACAATAATATAAAATTCCAGACGCTAAGAAACATTAATTAACCTAAATCTGTGACTGCCGAACATAATTACACAGAACTGAAAAATCCGTCTGTGGATTTTCTTGTAAAATCCGCTGCAACAATTCCTCAGCTTTTTTGTGTAAATCAGGTTTCTGTAAATCATCCAAAAAGAAAAACACATTGAATCTGCGGCCAATAGCAAACAGAAGCTTTTCGTCTGAAGGAAGGTTAAGAAACCGATCAATAGAAGATATCATCATTTCTTTATCCGTATTTAGACTACCCCTGACTTCTAAAAGTAAATTCACAACATGTTCATTCACATAATAACTATCCATCTTATCCAGCTTCTGCAAAAATAATCTTTGCTCCATTACAATTTCTTCTTCGGATTGCAATGTAACAGAACCTTCCCGGATAAGTTGTCCCATCTTTAATTCCGGTTTAAAGCCCGTAGCATGCACACGAATAAAGTCTGGCTTAATGATGTTTAGAACTTCTGCTGTTTTAATTGCATTTTCATTTGACAGCTCTTTCCCGCCAATTCCCAATAAAGTAAACTCAGATAAAATCATACCAGCTTCTTTTGTCATACAGCCGCTTTTGATAACCGTATCCGCATTGAAGCCTTTATTTATGAGTTTTAGAACGGCATCAGAACCAGTTTCCATACCGCAGTATAGATGATCTAAGCCGGCTTGACGCAGTTCATTCAATTCGTCTGAAGATTTACGGGTAATACTATCTGCACGGGCATAGGTTGTTACATGCTTCAAAAATGGAAAATATTTTCTTATCGCTTCTAAAATCTGTAATAAGTATTCTGTTTTCAAAACCAGAGCATCGCCGTCCTGCAAAAAACAGGATGTATAGTTTCTATCTTGATAACGTTCAGATTGTCCTTGGATATCGGCAATAACTTCGTCTATCGGACGCATGGAAAAGCTCATGTTTTTATATAGACCACAAAAATAGCACTTATTCCAATGGCAGCCTCTTGTCACACGAATCAGTAAACTATCGCTTTCTGATGGCGGTCTGATAGGACCAATTTCTATATTATTCATAAAGTACACATCCTTTCAAGGTATTCAAATTAAAGCGTATCATCTCTCGTATAAGTCCACAAGTACGCACTTTTTAGGTAGGCAGTATCTTTTTAGATAGTAATAAATACAAGTGCCGGACACAAGCGGCCATGTGGCCGTTGCGTTCGACACTTGTATTATTTATTCCTATTAATTTCTAACCTGACCTTAATCTTTTAAAGGATTAGCTTGTATACTCTCCCAATAGATAGCATGATATTTCGGTATTGTGCGTTTAACTAATTGATCATCAAGCCCTAAAATATCATCCTGCTCCTCTTCGCAGATATTGATTGCTTCTACAAATAAATTAATCAACATATCTTTCAGCTCCTTGCAGGGCGGATTAAAAAACAATTCAATTTCCTCTATGGAATGTCCCCAAGTTAAAAAATCCAAGATGACTCCAAGAGGATAGCCTGCAATTATTTCTTCATCTATATCAATCCCATATTTTGCAAACAATCTCTTGTTGTACCCCGAATGGATTGATTTATTATCATTGTAATATGATAAAAGTTCTTTACTTCTCTCACATAATACTATATCCCGTTTAAACTCACGCTTAATAATAATCCGGTCTTCTATCACTTCTGCAGCATAGTCTATAAAAACTTTGGCCCTGCATATTTTTCCTACATTGCGTATGTAATTTTCCATTTTATCGGCACCTGAAAACCACTTATATACGGGTTCAATTACGCCGTCTTCATATTTAATACGACAAAGCAATAAATATTTGTCCATACAGCACCTCGCTTTTCATTACAATTCTTGTTATGAGTATATCATATATTTTTAAGTATGAATGCTATATGTCGCACTTTTCATATTATCCTGCCCATGCAGAATAATACCGCCGCAAATTCCTGTGCCTCTGGCAGTATGCTCTGTAAAGAAAAAGCTGTACGGTATAGATTCATCTGTTATAAATATTCTTTGAGCACCCACCCAATTAAAATGAGTGTTCAAAAATTTCCCCAGCTGCCTGCGGAGCCGCTTCCTTTGTGCTACGTCTTTCAGATGGTGCCTGCTCTTAAATTCAATTTTAGGTTTATTTCCTTCAGGAACAGACAAAATCTTCCGGTACTGTCCTTTAAACTGTAAACTTTCCTCAATACAGGCCAGAAAACGTTCATAGGGCAGCCGCACATATTCTTCTCTTCCTGACAGGAGCTTGCCTCCGGCATCACTCAACCAGCTAAAATCAAAATCAATTACATCCAGTCCTGCCGGTGTCTGTTGCAGACGCAGTATCGCAAAAGACCGGATATCAGAGACAATCACTTTCTTATTTAACTTCAGCTTCTCCAGTTCACTCCGCAGGATTATAAAGCCTTGCGGGGAACGATATTCTCTTGAAAACGTTCGCAGAGTAATTACGTTTTCTTCTGCTGAAATTTTAACCATTGTGCGTTGATTCATATTGCTCCTCCTACTTGTTTGAAAAGGGGAGGGCCCGAAAGCCCTCACTCCTTCATTAACTTTTGTGTACCTTCTATATTCGTTTTTCTTATGCAGCGCCTTCCGCAGCCATATGGAAAAATTCCGCAGGCGTCAGTACGGTTATCCCCAGTTCACGCGCTTTTGCCAGCTTACTGCCGGCATTTTCACCGCAGACGAGAAAATCGGTCTTTCGGGAAACTGAACTGCCGGCACGGGCACCCAGCGATGAGATCAGGTCATTCATACCTTCTCTGGTATAGGGCTCCACCTTTCCGGTCACCACAATGGTACACCCTGCAAAGGGGTTGTTCTGATTGGCCGGTGTATCTTTGACTACTTTCTTCTCAATATTCATGATTTTTCTTAACTCATCCCAGATAAAAATATTTTCCTCGTCACAGAACCACTCGTGGATGTTGTTGTGCAGTGTTTCACCGAAATCCGGGAGCTGCGTAAAGTCATAGCCCTGGTATACTGCATTCTCAAAGTCTTCCAGACTGCCCGAGAATACACCGCACAATGCTTTGCTGTTTGTACTTCCAATCATGGGGATATCCATGGAAATCAGATACCGCTCGAAAGTAGTATTTCTGCTTTTTTGAATAGCGTTCCAAAGCCGCTCCCAAGATTTTTCACCAAATCCCTCCATTTGTATGATTTCCGATTTATACTCATCAAGCCGATAGATGTCCATATAGGTATGTATCCATCCCCGCCCAATCAGTTTTTCCAAAGTGGCCTCGGAAAGACCTTCAATATCCATTGCCTTTTGGCTGACAAAATGGACAAACTGCCGCAATCTTCGAGTTTCACAGGCTGAATTGTCACAATGTAGGGTCTTAATGATCCGTTCTTCTCCGTCCTCCGTTCTACCTTTGCTTTCATGAATACGGGTGGGGTGACCGCAGCAGGGACAGTTATGCGGCATAATTTTTTCCAGGGTAAAGCTGCCACGGTCCAGATTTTCCTCAATGTGGGGAATAATCATATTACGTTTGCTCACTAAAAGCCGATTGCCTGGCATTAGCTCCAGAGCCTCAATAAAGGACACGTTGTGCAGGCTCGCTCTGGACACCTCACATCCATCAATTTCAACAGTATCAAATACCGCCACCGGGGCAATCTCACCAGAACGGGTTGGCGTCCATTCTATAAGCTGCAGACGGCTTTCAAACATTTTATCCTCAAACTTGTAGGCTAAACCATCTTTATAGTGATGCTCGGTACGGCCACAGCTTTTGGAAAAAGAAATGTCATTATAAGATACTACTACACCATCAATAGGAATATCATTTACCCTTGCAAACTGCTGAATCTGTTCAATGCCGCCCTCGATTTCATCACGAGAAAGGACCCTTTTGCTTACAAAAAATTTACAGATAGAAAATCCCAGCGACGGAAGCTGATACAGCTTCTGAGATTTTGTTGTCAGTTCCGAATATCCTTCCAATACGCTAAAGGGCATAAATGTCACCTTACGCTCTTTGCAGACTGAGGCATCCAGTTGCCGCACCGAACCGGCAGCCAGATTACGTCCGTTTTTATAACGCTTACCATTACTGTCCAGTAAGGTTACTTTCAGCACTTCAAAATCACTGGGGCGGATAAATGCCTCCCCGGTTATAACCAGCCGTTCACGATAAGGAATTTGGACTGGTATGCCGCTGATACTGCGGACGTTATGAGTAACAATTTCCCCCTCATCTCCATCGCCTCTGGTTGCCGCTTCTAAAAGCTGACCATCCTCATAGGTCAATTTTACTGTCAGGCCATCCAGCTTCAGCATGAGCATTACTTGATGATTCGCTTGAAACCGAACCAGATCCTCACTGCTTTTTGTTTTATCCAGTGAGAGAAGGGGAATTACATGCGATGTATTCTCCAATTTACTTACCACAGGATAACCGACTGTCTGAGTTGGGGAATTTGCCATGCAAACGCCAGTCTGCTGTTCCATTTGCTTTAATTCGTCGAACAGACGATCATAGACAGCATCAGATACGCTGGGCGCATTCTGATTATAGTATTCCTCCCGGTAGCGGTTCAGCCGCTTTGTCAGCTCCCTCTGTTTATCAAAGATGTTCTGTTCCATTATGAAGCCTCCTCTCCAAGCACACGGAAAGCCATAATCAGATAGTCTTCTGTGTGTTTTGTATCGCTATTGTATATGCTGCACACGCCATCCGAAAAATTCCAGAATGGCGCCTTGCTCCACCAGAGCACCGAGCCTCTGCCTCCATTACATTTGCTGGTTTTGCTGTCCGGCTCATTCGGCAGAACACTGTAAAAGCCCTGCGTATTAGCAACGGTCACTTCTCGCACCTGACCTATGTACTCCGGGCGGCAGTGGCCGGTGACTTGAAAGCGAAATCCTGCTTTCAGTAATTTTTTTAACTGGCTTAAATTTTTAATCATGCGTATATCCTCCATTTTCTGTGTTTTGATAACGCCCAAAATTCAGTTCCCGGACCAATGCTGTGATTTTTTCGTCATCATCCCATGTCAGGGATATAGTTTCCATTTGCGTCCCCATGCCAATAGAAAAGCACACAGTGCCTCTCTGAATCTGCAACAACACATCAGATCGGTTTGCGCAGACCAGAGCTAGATTTCCAAGTTGTTTCATATCAATTTTTCCTCCTCGTAAAAGGGCCGGACACCCCAATAGGCATCCGACTCCCTTATTTTGTATCATGCCGCCGCAGGTAGCGCCGGTATTGTTGCTCCTTCTTTTGTCTCCATCAAATCCTCCATCAGCACATCCACCAATAAGTGTCCGCGCAAATATCCTGTATTGATGATTACCTGATTTTCCCGTAGCTGGGCAAATTCCTGCTCCCGCAGTACACGGCTGGTCTTAGCCAGTTCCCGTTCCTCATCCGTCAGGCGTCTTGAGATTTCTTTCTGCCATTTTTTCAGGAATTTTTTTGCGTCCTCAATGTCGGCCTCCTGCCGGTCATACATGGTCCGTTTTTGGCGGACAGTGCCATCCGGTTCAATTTCCAATGTGTAATAGGATTTTTGAAGGTCGGAAGTTCGGCGCAGGAACAGCACATAGCTTTCCTTTCGCTCGATTCGTTCCCAATACCGCTCACTGCCGCCTACGCAATGATGGAGATGTTCACCCTCCAGCATGATTTCCTCAATACAGGAAGGCACGACCACGGTATAATCCTCAGCGGTAAAGCCATAGATTTCCTTAATTGACTCATAGATCCGCTCGATATTTGGATATTCCTTCAGCACCTCGCCTGCACGGAGAGTCAGCTCTTTTTGGTTGCAGCGGGCCACCAGTTCATCATGACGCTGGCGCAGTTTCCTTACCCGATAGATGATTGCATCATTGGTATCCATGCCAAAGCGCTGTGCCATAGAGAGATAATCGGCCCAGGTAGTCAGAAGCTCTTTGCCGGACATCCCGGTTTCCCGAATCTGCCGCCTCATATAATTGTAGATTTGGACAATGCTCATTCGGTCTCGGATAAATTTCAGATCATCGGCCTTGACTTCCTGACTGCAAAACCAACTGATTGCATGGTCCGGCAGGGGCTTACCTGTGGCTTTTTCGTACTGGAGCCATCGAAGAAATTGCTGCCCGCCTTTATTCTCACGCAGCCGCTTTAAGCCCTGTGCATCTGTTCCCAGCATTTTCGCCAGATTACCTGTACCGTAATTTTTGAAATATTCCTTAAAAGGATAATAGTTTGCTACACATTCCTTTACTAAAAGCGGAAGTCCCGCCTTTGCCAGCTGTTCCATCTGCGGTACTTCCTTCAGTACTGCCAGATACTTTTCCGGATCAATCTCATCAATGCCCCGGATGGTTTCCACTAGTCCCGTTCTTTTCAGTTCATTCTTACTCAAATCAGGAAGTGTCTTACCATAGACTCGACCGGCATAGTCGTACCAGCCAGAAGAAGTACCGCATACACTGGTGGCAATCCAGCGTAACTCAATGTGTTTGTAATCGCCCCAGTAATAGGCCCGAAGGCTGTGACCATTCCGGTCATAGATGGCTCTCCGTGCTTCCCTGTAACTATATTCAGGATTTTTATATTCACCTTTGCGGTAACAGCCAGAACCAACAAATTCCCGAACCATGAAGCCATCTTCGCATCGCTGCAGCAGATACATAAAGTTGTCTCCTGTACGCACAGTTCCCGCTCTGCCAACAGATTTGAATGTGATTTCATGCCGGCAGCACGGACATCGCCCTTTTTTATTGTGCCGTGGGGTCTTGACCGGCACAAATTTTTCACAATAGGTACAGTATCCGGTTTCCGTACCTTTTCTGGTGTACTCGTAGTAGATATAGTTTTCCGGAATCCCCACCTTACGTACCCAGCGCGTCCAGTCCTTTGGCAATTCCGGTGTCTGGGCCAAATCCAGATCCCAAGGGTCGGTTTCCCGCTTATGGCGCCGTTTTAATTCATCTGCGCGTACTTTGAGCTGATATTCCATCAGGCCGCTGAAACCGCCGTGTTTCACGCCCAGATAGGTTTTGATGGTAGAATAGCCCTCCGGATTAATCCACTTCTTTTCAGAGGTGCCGACATAATCCGGCCAGTCCAGTAAATCCAGCTTAGCCGTTAACCATTTATCACGGTTCCGGTCATAAGTCAGAAATTCGCCTGTCTGCCGGCAAATGAATAACTCGTAGGCTGGCAGGTTTCCTCCCAAACGCATACGGTCCGGAAGGAAAAAAGCAACCTTTAAGAAGCCGCTCAGGGTCTGACAGCGCATATAGAGTCCATACTTATAGACAGTCCGCACATGGCTACTCCATCCATAACTGTATGTTTCATATCTTGGGGTATCCGTAGCCGCCATCTTCATCATTTTGGGTGTCGCCTTTAAAGTACGCAGCTTTCGCAATTCATTCTTTCTCAAATCAGGTTCACCTGCCTTTCTTTCAGATCTACACCATACCAGCGGCCAGGCAGCACCTTCTGTCCGTCTACCCGGGTCAGAGCTACCTGAATGATGTTCCCTGTGGCATAGTCCTCTTTGGCAAAAGCGAGAATATCATTCAGCTTGCCTGCAGCGGCCGGATCAATCCCGCGCACTACCACATAACCGTTGTGTGTCTCGCCCTTATCTTTATACACTCTGGAATTCCATTCCCGTTTTGGATGGTCTACCATGTATGCCAGGCTATGGAGGAAAAACTCCTCCATAGTCAACTGCTTAATAATGTTTAAATGCGTGCATGCGATTTTGGAATCCCATTCATCCTCGTCTATATCACCGCCAGCCTCAACAATGTAGTATTCTGCCTGGTTCATATTCGGATAGTATGATAGACAATCAAGAGGATTTTCCGCACAATGAAATCCATTCGCCCTGCAGTTTGCCTTGTCAGTTATATTTAAGCCCATATGGAACTGATATCCACGGCATTCCAAGCCGGGCTTAAAGCCTTTATATGCAATCAAAATAAAACCTCCTTCTACTGTATTTCCATAAATCATGCTGATTTTGGCATTGCCAAATCAAGCAATGACATCTGTCCCTCCGGCACATCCTTCTTTACCTCTGGCTCTGGTTTCTTTTCCGGCTCTTTCTTTTCCGGTATTTGCTTTTCCGCAGCCTTTTTGCTCTTTGCTTTAGTCATGCTTGTTTTGCCAATGTAAGGCTTAGGAACAAATTTTTCCTCTTTTTCCTTGTCTTCCTCAGCGTTAGGATCGCGGAAATATTCTTCTGCCCACTGGTAACACATATCATCTGGAATATCACTGCCATAGGCTCCATAAGGTCCTTCCGGCTTAATTCCATTGTCTTTCATCTCCTGCTGAACAAATTCCATAGCTTTGCGGTTGATGTAATAAAAGCAATGAATCATCGTCTTGTGGGGCTGCATTGTCAGCCGTGCAAAGGCCGGGTCAGAGAAGCAAAGTGTCTGAATATACTCTGACACACATTCTTTCATATTACGGCGGGTCAGGCGTTCGGTATCACTGCTGACACGCTTGACCGATGCTTCCATAATCTCATCATCACTCATGGCCTTCAGATGGTCCAACTGTTCCAGTTCCGCCGCCTTTTTTGCCTCCTGCGCAGCATCCCATTCCGCTTTGCGCTGGGCCTCCGCCGCTTCATGCTCGGTTCGGCGTTTTTCTTCCTCAGCGTCTGCCTGCGCTTTCTTGTTATCCGTATCCAGCTCTGGCTTGTCACTTATTTTCGTGGACGCCACCATCTCTCCAGAACAATCCTTCTTGGCTTCTTCCTTTTCACTGTCTGTATCGTCAGTAATTCTTTGGCTGCCAGCCTGCGGAATAGGGAGCTCCATTTCCTGTGCCATCTGTCCGCCTGAAACCGGCAGACTTTCCGTCTGTTCAAATTCCGGTGTCTGTCCAAAAGCTCCCTCTTCCTCAAACGGAGAACCTGTACCATCTGTAAATCCCATATTCATATCCGAAAACGCACCCATGTTAAATGCTCCTTTCTACAAAAAGGCATGGTAACAGGATTATAAAATCCCATTCCACACCTTTGACTTTTGGTTCACAAAGTTTACTCATTCATATCCTGCCTTTCCAGCATTGGCTTTGCAAAAGCTGGAGAAAAACGGACAGGGGTTGGACCTATGTCAATACTTTGGACAAAAAAAGTTGAAAGATTATGCTACTCTTTTTAGTTCCTCATCCTCCTTTTGCTGAGGCGTCATATAATCTATGGCACTGTGAATCCGTTTACGGTTATACCAGGATTCTATATACTCGAAAATTGCCCTGCGGGCTTCCTTAAAGTCTTGATAGATATGAAGATAGACTTCCTCCTTCTTTAATACCGAATGGAAGGATTCGATACAGGCATTGTCATAGGGATTCCCTTTTCTGCTGAAGGAATGAACCAGCCCCCTCTTGGATAAATAATCCTCAAACATCTGACTGGTATACTGGCTTCCCAAATCGCTGTGGAGAATAATCCCTTTCGTATCCTTCACATTCAGGCAGGCATTTTTTACTGCCTGCACTGCCAGCTCCGCTGTCATGGTGGTTCCGTAGGCGTAGCCGATAATTTTACGGCTGCATAAGTCTATCACGGAGGCCAGATAAGTCCAGCCTTCTTTCAGCACATGAATATAGGTAATATCTGTACACCATTTTCTATTGATGGTTTCTGCCTGGAAATCGCGCTTTAGTATATTTTCTTTGTCAGCCAGAACAGTTCCCTGATTGGCGTGATGATTGTATTTTTTCACAACTACGGAGCGCAGCCCCTGTGCCGCCATATGGCGCTGTACCCGCTTCAGGCTGCAGACTATACCGTTATCGTTTAGGGAACGGCAGATTTTGACTGCACCGTAGCGTTGTTTTGATTCATCATAAATCTGTTTTACCTGTTTACTGAATGTTTCATATTTCTTCTGGCGATTAGAAGGTACACAAACCAGAGCCTTGTAATAGGTACTCCTTGGAAATTTCAAGGCGCTGCAAAGCTGGGATACGGTGTAGTCATTCAAGTTGGCCTTTATAAAAGTCACAATCTCGGTTATTGTTCTTTTGCGAATATGGCGGTCGCTTTTTTTAATATTTCATTCTCAATCTTAAGGCGCTGTATCTCTTTCTGTAAAGCCCGGTATTCTTTGAGGGTAACGGATTCATCTTCCGATACTTTTATAGGGGAAAGCTGCTTTACCCAGCTGCTGAGTGTACTCCGATTTATGCCATATTCGCGCTCCAGTTGTGGATACGAGGTTCCTCCGGCATTGTACAGATCCACGATCTGCTGCTTAAATTCCGGAGTGTAATGTCTTTGGTTTTTCGCCATGTTGAACATCTCCTTTACTCTTTCAATTGCTATTATAGATCGTTCAACTTTTTGTGTCCACTCTTATATACTAATACCAGGTATAGGCATCCGGCTCGCGGTAGAAATAAAGCCGTTGTTCCTCGTCATAAAGTTCTATCACATCGGAAGCAGCCAGGCAACGCCCCTGAAAATCTTCCATAGGGGTATTGTACTTGGTATAAATCCTATCCAGGATCTCACCGTCTGTCTGCTCCAATGGCGCATACATGCTACTTTCGCACACCTTGCGGTATTTTGCTGCTGGTGGTTGCTGAAATCCTGCTTTATACATAGCCTCAAGGCCCATAAAAGCAAAGGGTATTGTTGGCTCTGTATCAAAGTTCAGTTGATAAATCCGAAAACACCTTTGTTTTCTCTGTGCATTCAACAACAATTTCAGCTCCTCCGGCCCGTTTTGGAGATAAGAGGAGTATTCATCTGCTGTCAACCCCAGATAAGAAACAAGGGAAACATTCCTTTCAGCCAGACAATTCCAGCTTTCAATGCACCGGCCTATATCCTCCATATCGCATAGGCCACTTAAATACTTTGCCTTGAAATTCATAGATTCCTCTATCTTACTCTGCATTTCTTGTCTCTGTAATGCAAGCTGCCAGTCATCCACGCCCTTGTAGTTGGGGTTCCATGTCAGGCGGCGGCAATCCATTCCGTGTTCCTGAGCTATAAGATAAATTTTAGAAGCACCTTTGGAAATAGCTTTGTTGCTATATTTATCCATGTCATGTGCCTCCACAATCAGCTCTGTACCATTCTGAGCCAAAAGCGCAAACAGCAGTTTTAGCTGGCTCACATTATTTGCTCCTGCAATCGCCACGAAGGAACGATTCATCAAAAGATGAGCAATATCCGCTTTCAGCAGCCCTTCTGTTACATAGACGGTACGGGCAAAAGGATTGCCTACAAAATGAACCGGACTGCCGGACGTAACACCCAGTCTTTTAGTTGAAGATGAAAGCCATATGTACTTGTTTCCTTTCTTTTCAGGAGGGTCATTTATATCTTTAATCGGTACGTCCAAAAGAATCTGAGCGCCGTGGATCAGACCGTCAATTCCCCTTGCCGGAATTAAAATTCCGGAGGTTTTTTTCGTAAATTTCACACTCCAATCCCCATTCTCTAACTGGTAAAATCCTGGAACTCCCTGCACAGTACAGCCCTTTGCAAGCAGTTGTTCTGTTAGAGACCGGCAAAGAAAAGCCGGTGGGGTGCTCCTGTAACCCAATGAATTAATTTGCTCGTCTGTGAGCCCACGCTTTGGAGATTTCAGATGTTGTCTGTGTCTATTTGACAGGGACAGCATTTCAAAAAGCATCGAATACGTTTGATGTATCTCCTGATTACTGGCCCTTTGCGACTGCGACACTTCTTCCAGATCATATGCGACTGCCTGTTCTGCCCTGTCGGGAAGAGGACTGTCGGACCGGGGTTCCCATGTGGAATCCCCGGTTCCGCCATCCTGTTTATTCTCCGCCTCATACCCCCAGGGCGGGTCAGTCTGTAAAATATCGCAGATTTCCCGGTAGGCATCGGAATTAGTCGTGTTGTTCACCTTGGCATACAGCGCCAGCATCCCGCCATGCTCATCGCAATAATTACACCGCCAGACATTCTTAATGAAATTTACATTCATTTTGCCTCGGCGGTCATTACAAAAGGGGCAGTCCACATAAACGCTGTTTGCCTGCCTGCGCCGGATATGAAGGTGCAGAAGCTCCACTACGTCCATAATCCCAAAGGGAAAATCCTGTGGGTACGAGTCCATTCACTTTTCACTCCCTTCCCAATCTCACACGGCCACCACATCAGCCAGCTTTTTGCTCCGTCAGAGATTCCAGCATAACCTTAGCTGCTGCTCGGAGAATATTGTTGTTTCCCTTGTAGCCATAAAGATAATACTTCAGACTGGGTGTCCGCTGATCCGCAACCTGTCCAATCGTCCAACCATTGCATATTCCCGTATCAACCTTCACTTCACGGGCTTCTTCCTCTGTCATTAGCGCAGCAATGTCATCTACCGGCATATCGGCAGTATACCGGGGTGCAACGGCAGATTCGGCTTTCTTCTCCTGAACAGGAGCAGAGGCTTCAGAGGACGCAGGCATATTCTGTACCTTAACAGCAGGCTCCGGGTTCATCGTGGTGTCCGCAGCCGGCATTACGGCAGAGGTTATTGGCAGAGGTTCTTTCTGTTCCGTTTTCGCGACAGGGGCCACAGGCAGCTGCTCCTCCATTTCTGCTGCTTTACTGGAAAGACTGGCTGGCTGGCGCTCTGTCACATTAGCCTGTGCTTTGGGGACTATTGGCAAATTTTTCTCTAATACAGGTTTTCGCACAACTTCTCCAGCAGGCAGAGGTTCTTCCTGCGCCACTTTTTCCCCGCTCACCGGCAGGCTCGCAGCAACATTCTGACTTTGTACGACAGACTCGCTTTCTACCTTGGAATGTGTCGTTTTCATAGCCATAGATGCTGACTGTGGTGACTTGGGCGTTTCCACAGATGCTGACCTGGCCGAAGCGTGTGGCGTTTCTACGGTGGTACTGACAGCCTGAGCCGGAACTTCTTTTGCAGGCGGATTTTCACTGCCTTGTACACTGGTTACGGGGATAGCGCTGCCATAGCGCTCGCCTTCCTTTCCAACACTCACATCTGCAAACTGCAAGCCAAAGCCTGCATTTTCCAAAGCGGTGCTCAAGGCCGTATCCTGTGCCTCCTTAATGTAATTGAGGGTATCTTGGCGGGTCAGGCTGGCAACCAGGCTACTGACCGGCTCGGCATCACTCCGGTCCAAAAAAACCTTGGCCTCAAAAATTGCCATCTGGTCGGTAATCCTCAATGCGGTCAGCTTCATGCGTCCATGGGGATGAGCAAGGCGGAACCAAAGCTTTTGATAACGCAGATCCAGCTTCATCAGCTTTTCCTGAGTTTTTTCAGAGATGGCCGGCCGCAGAAACTGCAGCGGGTCAAAGCCAGGCACCTTGTTCAGATGGGTAACCGCCTGGTTATTTCCATACATCATGTTTCTTTTGTTGTCCTGTTCGTTCATAATCATTTGCTCCTTTCAAAATAAATAGAGACACCGTGCGAAAATTCTGCACTCTGCCTCTCTTTTTTAACCTGCATTTTTCAATTTGTTTCCCAGGGTAGAGGGAATAGCTATACCTGCACTCTTAGCAAATGCCCGATAATACAGGCAGATTCGTTCACCCAAAGATGTATTTCGTTTACTGATTTCATTGCGGTGGATTGCCATAAACAGCACTGCCTTTTGACCCACCAGCACTACACGGCGTTTTGCACGGGTAATGGCGGTATAGAGCAGATTGCGGTAAAGCATTACCATATGTGCCTTGAGTAGTGGGACAATAACGGTTTCATACTCGCTCCCCATTGCCTTATGAATCGTAGTAGCGTAGGATAAATCCAGATTAACCAGCTCCTCCACACCGTACTCCAATTCCCGGTTTGGTCCAAAATCCACACCAATCCGTTTACCGTCTTCTGTTTCCTTGATGTATCTGATAAAGCCAAGATCACCATTGGAAACCTTATCTGTGTTCTTTGTCTGCATAATACGGTCACCTACACGGAAGATTTTCGGTCCCAGTTTTATTTCCTCCTCTGCAGAGCAAAAAGGATTCACCATTTCACGGATTACCTCGTTGAGCTGTTCTGCCGATGCTGCGCCCTCCGCTCGGAAAGGCGATAGTATCTGTACCCGCTCAATCCCGCTTTCTGCAATTTCATTGCAATAACACTCCATGATTTTTTCTGCGGCCTCATTCTGATTGTTACAGGTGTAAAATACAAAGTCTGGACCATAATACAGATTTGTGCTGCCCTCATTTATAAATTTTGCATTATGAGCAATCAGACTATCCTTTGCCTGACGGAATATTTCATCAAGCATAGTTACTGGTATCAGCCCACATTCAATCAATTCATGGAACACATTTCCGGCTCCTACGCTTGGCAACTGGTCGGCATCACCTACCAGAACAATGCGGCAATCGTCCTTCAGTCTCTGAAAGAGCTGTTTTGCAAGCCACATGTCCACCATGGAGAATTCATCTACAATAATCAAATCTGCAGTCAACAATGAATCCTCTTTTTTTCTGCCGTTTTCATCTTCCTCGCTTCCAAGTCCCAAACCACTGTGTAGTGTTTTAGCCTCCTCGAAGCCTGTGCTTTCCGCCATTCGGCGGCTTGCCCGTCCGGTAGGCGCCATCAGCATGATTTTTCCATCCGTATGCCGGCGCCGGTACACCTCTAAAATAGTTTTCAGTACCGTCGTCTTACCAGTACCAGGGGAACCGGTAATAATTGAAAGGTTATGCCGGAATGCCATACGAACAGCCTTATCCTGCTTTGCAGACAGAGAAATGCCCATTTCCTTCTTAATCTGCTCCATAAGAGGGGCAATATGCTCAACCTCAGATGCAAATACAAGCCGCTTTGCGATTAGGCGGGCCGTACTGTCCTCCAAGTCGAAAATGCGAGGCAGGTAGATATTATCGTGACACAAAACCACTGTGCCGCTTAAAATCATACCCTGAAGCACTTCTTCGACCTCTTTCTTAGACAGGCGCATTCCCGGAATGAGGATTTTCTCATTCAGCATTTTCAAGCCAAGATTGATTAGACTTTCCGTGTCCAAATACAGATGTCCCTGTTTTCCCCGTATCTCATCCAAAATGCAGGTCAGAGCGCCCCTGATGCGCATGGGGTCATGAAGGTCATTTCCATTTTTTTGAACGATGGCATCCACACGGCGGAAACCAAATCCGGAAATCTGGCAGAGTTCAAAGGGATTATTCTTTAAAACCTCCACACTGTCCGGACCAAAATGCTGATAAATTTTCAGAGCTGTCTTGGGGGTTACTTTGTAAGGTGAAAGCAGAGTCATGAGATCCTGCAACATCCTGTTTTCGGCATAGGAGGTTTTTATATCTTCCAGCTTGTTTTCTGTAATTCCCTTAACTTCAAGCAGACGTTCTGGGTGCTTCTCCAATATGTCCAGTACGCCGACACCAAAACGGGCCACGATTTCTGATGCCATTTTAGAGCCAATGCCTTTAATCAAACCGGAGGACAAATATCCTTCTACTCCATCCACGGTACGGGGAACGATTTCACGCCATTGCTCCGTCTGGAGCTGGTAGCCGTGCTTACTGTTTTGCCATTCGCCATCCATCTCAATCTGTACAGCATCCGTTCGGGGCAGTTCATAGCCTACTGCCACAAAACGAATCAAATGGTCTTTATACTGTCTGGCAGAACGCGCCTGGAGCGGGATGTTCTGATCTGCAGTCTTTACGCTGATGACACAGTATTTATTTGATGGGTTATAAAATATGGTTCCATCATAAGTACCAATATAGCTCATTTCCTTAACCTCCATTTGCACCATGCTGCAACAAGTGTAATTCCCAGAATCAACCACCGCAGGAAAAGGGCAATTATCAAAGGAGCAACAATAAAGCTCCATTTACAATTAATTAATCCTGTCAGCTTTAAGACAAGAAATATCAGTGTTATGACACCGGCAATACCGACGCCCGCTTTGTGTGTTTCGTTTTTCATGTGCATTTTCCTCCTTAAAATGATTTTAAGCTGCTTCGGATATTGAGGATGTCTTCACATAAAAACGTCTTGATTCTGATATTGAGGCAAATTGCTCATAGATATCAGGATATTGTAGTTTCAGACGCAAGAGACTATCCTTGTCAATCGTTGACTTCCGAACCGGATTATAAGTAATGGTGTAGCTGACTTCACTGCTTTTACAGACGGCCTTACAGCTTGTTCCCATCTCTGCAATCAGCATTCCTTTCAGACGCTGCAGTTCCTTATCAATTTGTTTGGAATGCACCTCCTCATTCTTCTTTTCCTCCTGAAGCTGCAAATAGCGCATCAGTTTGGCAGCCATGCCTGTATTCAGCTCTACCGTTGGTGCATTAGGGTCAGCAGGACCAAAATGTTTACGTGCGCTGTCCATAATGAGGTCGCCATTCTCCATATACGGAGGTGGCAGTTTTGCCAGCACATGATCCTCCCAAAATTCCTTTTCTAAGAAAATCATTTCTTCTTCGTAGGCATAATCCCTTTTGATTTCCCGGATAATCGCTTCGTCCTCTGTATTTCCATAAAGACAACAGTAGAAAACACGGTCAACATTCATGACCGCCATATAGTGGCGTCCCTGGCTCTCATAATAGACAGGTACCGTTTCCTTCCCATTCAGCCACCAATTATCCTTGGCATTGTAGTTCGTGGTCTTGATTTCCAGAATGGCAGTGGTGCCATCCGGCAGCGTCACGAAATAATCCAAATCTGCCAACATGAAAGGGTAATGTGGATGGTAAAACATCTTCTTAATCTGGTAGAACTTATATCCTGTCTTTTTTCCAAAAATCTTTGCCACCAAAGGTTCCAGCAGGTTTCCCATTTCCATGGCGACCCAGTTTCCTTCATCTTCCTCGACAGATACTATGTTCAGCTTGTCATAATAAAGATCCCTGGCTGTCCGAAAAGGGGAGACTCCAAAGATTGAGGCTACGTCACTGCCGCCGATTCCCCGGCGCCTGTACGACAGCCATTCTTCTCTTGACAGATTTGCTGTATCCACCAGTACAAGAGGCTTGTACTGTGTTCGTTGTGTTACAATACTGCCCGCCATAGTCATATTCCTCTGCGTGTACGACGGGGAATGACTGCTCTGGGTACAGTATGGGTATTCCGATTTCTGTCCGGAATCTTACTGTTTTTAGGATAGCCGGTCAAAGCCGCCTGTTTTTTGATGGTATTACCGTACTTCTTTCTCTGATTCACTTTCATTTACATTACCTGCCTTTCTATTTGATTGATTTATCCTCAAAGCCGTTTCCGGCATTTGGGCAACAAAAAAAGCGAGAATAACTAAGGGCATAAAATTGCCTGACGTTCATGAAATAGAAACTTCACAAACCAAAGTCATTCTCGCTTCAAAACAGGGAAAACCCCGAAAATAAAAAAGCCAGCAATACACCGGCCAATTTGGCGCAGTAATACCACTGACAGATTACAAACTTAACAACGTGTGCAATGCGGAGTACTACCGCTTACAGAGAATTCTGTATTCCCTTAACAGGACGCACAAAAATCAATTACGCAATAAGAATAGCACAATATATAGATTTAGTCAAGAGAGCGACACAATATATAGAATTTGAATTTTTTTTAAAAACTTTGCAGAAGAATATTTATTTCTCCCTCTTTTTTTAACGTATGGATCAAATCCAGATAATACCGGTGGCTCCATACGCCTTTTTGTACCTTGAAAATTTCATAGCATGGTTTCAGAAGTTATACAGGTTCGGCTGACAGTATGCGATGACAGATAAGCGTACCAGCCGATTAAATACTGCACAGCACGGCCTGAAAATACGTGGCGGTACCCCGGCACAGGAAATGATCTGAGATGCCATGCGACATTCAAAAAATAAATTTAGTAATCGAACGTCTTGTTTTTTTACTTTTTTGTTGAATGTGGCTGGGGCAAATTCGTAAAGTATATATGTAGGGAACCGTAGGCCCTTTCCAGCCACATAGAAAGGAGGACACTGTGGCTGATAATAACATCACAGAAAATACCGGACAAGCCGATTCTGAGAAGCGAAGCTATTCCGTTGAGGAGGCAGCAAAAATATTAGGCGTCAGCAAGCGTTCCGTCTATAAGCTGTGTTCTCAGGAACTCTTTAAATCAGTCCGTATTGGAACAAAACTTCGTATCTCAAAAAAATCTTTTGATGAATGGCTTGACGGCAATGCTTAACTACCGAAAGGAGCCTACGATATGGCATCAATTCAAAAACGAGGAAAAAAATATGCTGTCGTTTATTCTTATGAAGATTCAGATGGTACGAAACGGCAGAAGTGGGAATCCTATTCCACAAAAAAAGAAGCAACAAAACGAAAAGCAGCTGTTGAAAATGAAATTAACAACGGCACTTTCATCCCGCCCAGCAGTACCACGGTCAGAATGTTCCTGAAAGACTTTGTTGAACTCTACGGGACTAAGAGATGGGGACTGTCAGCATATACTGCTAACACAGGGCTGATTGAAAACTACATCAATCCTCTGCTTGGCGATCAGATTGTCCAGGATGTTAACCGCAGGACAGTGGACCGATTTATTCAGCAACTGCAGAAGACACCGCCAGTGGAGACCCCTTACCGTCATGCACGAACAGAATTTGTGACAGCATGTACGATTGAAAAAATCATGAAACTAATGCGTTGTGCCTTCCATCAGGCGGTACGCTGGGATATGATTGGTAAAAACCCTTTTGATGATGCAATCCTTCCGAAAAGGGAAAAAAACGTCCGTGCCATCTGGACATCAGATATCATCCGCAAGGCCCTGGATAATTGTTCTGACGGCAAATTGTATGTTGCTATCAATTTGGCTTTTGCCTGCTCCATGCGTTTAGGAGAGATTACAGGTTTACAATGGGATTGTGTCCATATTTCAGATCAGGATATAGCAAACGATAACGCCTATGTCTATATCGACAAGGAACTGGCCCGTGTTGACCAGAAGGCCATTGATGCTGTTGGACAGAAAGATATTATTTTTGTATTCCCCAGACTGATGGGCGGAAAATCTTCCACAAGGCTGGTTCTGAAAAAGCCAAAGACAGAGAGCAGCGTGCGTAAAGTTTGGATTCCTAAGACCTTGGCCTTGATTTTGCGCGATTGGAAAGAAAAGCAGGACACATTGAAGGAATTTATGGGTGTGGACTACATTGACTACAATCTGGTTCTGGCCCAGGAAACCGGACGCCCCTGTGAGGATCGCATTATTGGAAATCAATTCGAGCGGCTAAAAAAATCAGCCAATCTCCCGAATGTGGTATTCCACTCGCTGCGCCATTCCAGTACGACCTACAAGCTGAAGCTAAATAAAGGTGACTTAAAAGCAACACAGGGAGATACCGGACACGCCCAAATTGATATGATTACGGATATTTATGCCCACATTCTTGACGAAGACAGAAAAATCAACGCCCAGAAGTTTGAAATGGCTTTCTACTCCAATCCTGATATGCGTCAGGTGGAACACCAACTGCAAGTGGAGAGTGCTCCTGAACCAAACCCGGAAGCCTTTATGAAGCAACTGGAAGAAACACCTCAACTTATGGAGGCGTTTACACAAAAATTTGTGGAGCAGTATGGGGAGCATATTCTGGCCCAGCTTGCCAGAAAGATGACAGAGGCATAAAACAACACGGGAAAGCACAAGACGACACGAGAGGCAGCGGCAGCGCAAATTAGCAAAATGATTGATTTTAAGACATTTTTCAAAAAAATCGTTCGAGTACCACAGGAAAAATTGGATTACAGACGAAACAAATGTATCCGTCAAAATCAGCTGAAAGTACAGAGCACATTCCAATCCTCCAGAGAAAAATGGACAAGGAAAATGCCGCAACCTCTTGCAGTTACGGCATTTATGGCGTCCCCGAGAAGATTTGAACTTCCGACCCCACGCTTAGGAGAAGCACTCCTAAAGGTCAATCAGCTGCCTTCTAAGTTTAAATAATCCCCGTATTTACTGGCTTTTCACGGCATCAGAATGTTATCCTGTACCTCGGTGTTTCTGCTAATTTTAAGGTGTTTTATACCTTCCAATTTGCAGGTGATTAGCACGAAGTTCGAGTTTGGGAAAATGCTCAATGGTAAAAACAAGCCGCTGTTGTGTGGGTGTGTCCCTTCTGGTGTTAGGACGGCTCTTCTGATCTGGAACTTCTCAAGAACAGTATGTACATAATAGTCTGAAAGAAAGAGGACAACCCATGTTAGATTGTCCTCTTGTGTTTCTTTGGGTGCAGATGCTTGCTCAATGATTTATTACTTCAATCTGCACACACTTTTCTTTTATGGCTCATTATATCCTTTCTTTGCAACGCTTCCTGTATAACGGTATAAGGCACATCGAATACATAGCGTGAAAAATCTTCTAACTGTTTTTTAGGATAGGCAGACAGACAAAGACGTTTCATCTCAAGCCAGACGGCCCGCTTATGATAGGTCAGGTCAGATATATACTGACATCCTATTTGGGCCTGCATATCCGTAAAAATATCTTTCAATCAATCACTCCAATCTTAATACGATATAGCGGAAGGAGCCATTGCTCCATAGATGATTACTCATCCATTTGCAACGGCTCCTCAGTGTCATATGGTTTTCGCCAGTGATTTCAAAAGGGCTGCCATTTCTGGATTGGCAAGAAGTTTCTGAAGCAGCTCCTGTTCAGTCTGTGTTTCTTTAGGTTCGGTTGTTTCCTCCGGTTCTTCAACTGCTGGGGTTGATTTGCTCTGGTAGAACTGCTCCTCAAATCGTTGCGCATTTAAACGTCTGTCCTCGTCTATGATATGAGAATACACATCGGCTACCATCTTGACCTGTGCGTGGCCGGAATCCCCCTGTACGGATTTCATATCGCCACCGTTGAGTTTCAGCTTATAAGTGATACTTGAATGTCTGAAACTGTGAAATACGACAGGCGGCAAGTCGTGATCTTTGATCAGCTTTCCTAAAGCTCGATTGATAACCTGTCCTTCAATCGGTCTGCCGCAGGAAGAAGCGAATACGAGATTAAAGTCCAAGTATTCGTCTCCAAACAGTGCCTTGTAGTTTTCAATTTCCTCACGTCGATCAGCAAGCATTTCCGCAACTGTTTTCGGAAGAAATATCTTTCGGATACTGGTTTTTGTTTTCGGTTCTTTCAGCACCAGCGCTGTGTGTGTACTTGCCAGCGCAGGCGGGAATTTAAAGACAACTCCTTTTTCACCCAGCTGTTCCAACGCATTACGATTAACACGCTGAAGCTCTTTGTTGACAAAGATGTAGGCACATCCATTTTTTATGCTGTCCTCTGAAATGTCGATACAGTCCCAGGTCAGTCCGAGAAGCTCACCCATTCGCAATGAGCAGGAAAAAGCAAGATTCAGTGCCAATGCCAGATTGTCATCGTCACAAACTTCCAATGCTTTGAACAGTGTTTCTGCTGTCCAGATTGCACGCTCTTTATGTTCTTCTTTTGGAAGGGTAGCATTAAGAACAGGATTCCTTGACATCAGTTCCCATTTTACTGCCTGATTAAAGGCATTGCGGAGCAGCTTATGAATCTCTCTGACCGTATGAGGCGTGAGATATTCATTGTTCGGCCTGCGGTTATTTACCACCTTTGCCTTGACCGATAATAAGCTCTGATAGAATTTGTCCATAGTTCTCGGTGTCAGATCTTCCAGTTTAATATCTCCAATCAGCGGAGTAATATAATTGAAGATCAGGCTTCGCCTTGCTTCATAGGTCGATAATGCCCAGGTATTCACACCATAAATAGACATGTATTCTTCCAGAAGATCACTGACCGTCTTAGCGGAAGGGGTAATAAAAGTACCTGTCTCCTGTTCAAATTCAACCTGCACTTTGCGCTTTTTTGCTTCGGCATTAGTGGCAAAGGTTTCCCATTTTTGCCTCTTTACACCGTTTTCATCCGTATAGCTGTAAACCACAGAATAGCGGTTTTTTCTCTTAACAATAGATGCCATGCAAAACACCTCCTTATTCTCTTGTTTCGAGCCATGCATCAAAACTGCTTTTTACGATTCTGATGCCACGATTCAATCGAACACTCTGAAACACATTCTGATTTATCAGCTTATATGCAGTGGGGCGGCTTATTCCAAGAATTTGCCGAATTTCTGCAACAGTATAGCTTTTCTTATTCGGAGCAGTTTTTGAAACTCCATTTAATTCAGCGATGCGATCTTCAAACATGCTGCCACCTCCTCATTTTTGATAACTTTCTTATAGTGAGATTGCGAATTGTACCAATCCTCGAAGCTATCTATGTAAATACGGGTATACATCCCAACCTTTACGGTTTTGAACGGTTTCTTCTTCATTAAGTCATATAGGGTTCCTTCAGCAATCCCAAGTAAGCGGGCAGTTTCCTGAATTGACATTGTGATGGATGTCCAATTCTTTCCCGGTGCTTCACCAATTATTTTCTTATAATGAAGCTGGTTGGCGTACCAGTTTTCAAAGCTCTCGATCATCACACGCATCTTACCGGCGATGATGACCGTATCAAAATAGTTCTTTTTCACGAGCCAGTATGATTCCGTCTTACCAAGCCCAAGAAGCCGACGCATTTCTCGCAC
>OAVH01000535.1_pt1 | contig 27492 bp, 24 predicted proteins | sample 1495281 | NCBI WGS metagenome assembly OAVH01 (sample SAMEA2580082, study PRJEB22360) | human gut metagenome | biome: human gut; feature: human-associated habitat; material: faeces | place: Denmark | collected 2008/2010
TACATAGGATGAAATCTATATAATATGCTTGTAATGTTTGTGAATAAGATAACATTCACAATCGAGGAGGCTAAGTAATGGGAAAGTATTCTTCAATCTTTGAACCGTTGACAGTCAAGCAGATGACGATTCCAAACCGTATCGTCATGACGCCGATGGGAACAAACTTTGGTGAGCAGAACGGAGAAATGAGTTTTCTGCACATCAATTACTACGAACAGCGTGCCATGGGTGGTACCGGACTGATCATCGTGGAAAATGCCTGTGTGGATTATCCGTGCGGATCCAATGGAACCACGCAGCTGCGCATTGACCATGACAACTACATTCCACGTCTGTACAAGCTGGTGGAAACGATACATAAGCACAATACGAAAATCGCTATTCAGCTGAATCATGCCGGAGCGAGTGCTGTGGAAGAACGCATCGGAATGCAGCCGGTGAGTGCGAGTGCTGTCGCAAATAAAAAGGGCGGTGCATTGCCGCGTGCTTTGGAAAAGGAAGAAATCCTGAAAATTGTACAAAGCTATGCAAAAGCCGCAAAGCGTGCGCAGATCATCGGTTTTGATGCTGTTGAAATCCATGCGGGACATTCCTATCTGATCAATCAGTTTTTATCTCCGCTGACCAATAAGCGCGAGGATGAATTTGGCGGCAGCTATGAGAACCGTGCCCGTTTTGCGAAGCTGGTGCTGGAGGCTGTGCGCAAAGAGGTCGGGCCGCAGTTTCCGATTCTGGTGCGTATCAGTGCCGATGAATTCCTCGAGGGTGGAAATACGCTGGAGGATACATTGAAGCTGTTGGAATATTTCCAGCAGGAGGCGGATATCATTGATGTTTCCTGTGGCTTGGTAGATTCTATTCAATATCAGATTGATGCAAATTATCTGGAGGACGGCTGGCGTTCTTATATGGCAAAGGCGGTAAAGGAAGCGTTTGATAAGCCGGTAATCACAACCGGAAATATCCGTGATCCAAAGGTCGCAGAGGATATCCTGAAGCGCGGTGATGCGGATCTGATCGGTATGGGACGACAGATGATTGCCGATCCAAACTGGACAAACAAGGTGCATTACGGCAAAGAGGATACCATTCGCAAATGCATTTCCTGTAACATTGGCTGCTCCGGTCACCGGATCGGCTTGAACCGTCCGATTCGCTGTACGGTAAATCCAAGCGTCAATGAGGGCGAGGACTATCGCAGCTGGAAGGTGAAAAAGCCATGCAATGTTGTTGTTATCGGCGGGGGTACTGCCGGTCTGGAGGCAGCATGTACGGCTGCGGAAGTCGGCTGCACCACATTCCTGATTGAAAAGGAAGATCATGTTGGCGGATTGAGCGTTGCGATTTCCAAAATACCGGACAAACGTCGTCTGCGTGATTTTCCGGATTATCTGATTCACCGGGCACAGTCTCTGCGCAATCTGATTACCTTTACGGAAACAACAGCAACACCTGCCTTTGTGAAAATGCTGAAACCGGACTTCATCATCAATGCGACAGGCTCTACACCGCTGCTTCCGCCAATCAGCGGACTGCGGGAAAACATCGATGCAGAAGGAAGCCGCGTCAGTGGTATCCTGGGCATGATTCAAAATATTGAGCACTATCCAAACGAGCTGGACGGCAAAAAGGTTTGCGTTGTCGGCGGCGGTGCGGTAGGATTAGATGTAGTGGAATTTTTCGCAAAACGCGGCGCAGCAGTCAGCATCGTTGAAATGCTGCCGGTTGTCGGCAAGGATCTGGATACGGTGACCAAGGTGGGAACCTATGATATGCTGGAAAAGCACCAGGTACAGGTACTGACATCCACTGCTTTGCAAGAGGTGCATAAGGATCACTTCGTGGTAAAGCGCGGTGATGCGATGGAAACCCTGGATTTTGATTACGGCTTTGTCTGTCTGGGGATGCGTGCATACTCTCCGGTAATGGAGGATATGAAGCAGGCATTTGCGGATGAAGATGTAGAGCTGCTCAATATCGGGGACAGCGTACGTGCAAGAAGAATTATTGATGGCGTTGCTGAGGGACGAAATATCCTGAACGCCTTGAAGAAAAGAGAGTTTCTATAAATAAAAAGAACGTAAGGCTACGTTAAGGAGGAAATTGCTATGGCTGAAAGAATTAGCGGACACACAGAACTGATCGGATTGATTGCGACACCGATTCGTCATTCAAAATCACCAAAGATGCACAATGAGGCTTTCGCGAAGCTTGGTCTTGATTATGCTTATCTGGCATTTGAGGTTGGAAATGAGGAGCTGGAGGATGCTGTAAAGGGCTTCAAGGCATTGAAGGTACGCGGTTATAACGTATCCATGCCGAATAAAACCGTCATTGGACAGTACCTGGATCATTTATCTCCGGCTGCCGAGCTGTGCGGTGCAGTCAATACAGTCGTTAATGACAATGGGGAGCTGACCGGACATATTACGGATGGTATCGGGTATATGCGTTCCTTAAAGGATGCCGGAATTGATGTAGTGGGCAAGAAGGTAACGATTGTCGGAGCCGGGGGAGCTGCAACAGCGATTGAAATTCAGATGGCACTGGACGGTGTTAAGGAGCTGTCAATCTTCAACCGCCGTGATGAATTCTGGGAGCGTGCCGAGCAGAATGTGAAGAATATCAATGAAAAAACAAGCTGTAAGGCTACGCTGTATGATTTGGCAGATACTGCCGCATTAAAACAGGAAATCGAAGACAGCTATCTGTTTGCGAATGCGACAGGTGTCGGTATGAAGCCGCTGGAAGGACAGATGGTGATTCCGGATGCCAGCTTCCTGCGTAAGGAGCTGATCGTTACCGATGTGGTATATATGCCTACAGAAACCGAGCTGCTGCGTGTGGCAAAGGAAGTCGGCTGTAAGACAATGAACGGTCTTGGCATGATGCTGTACCAGGGAGCTGCCGCATTTGAATTATGGACTGGCAAGGAAATGCCAATCGATTATATGAAAGAAATCCTGGACATTCATTTTTAAGAACAATTAACATAAGGAGAAGCTATGAATAAAAAATATTATCCAAGTGCGTTTATTCTGTACTTGAATTACTTTATCCACGGGATCGGCTGTTCCATACTGGGGCAGGCCGTAATCAAGGAAATGCTGGTTGCTCAGTGGGGACAGGGAATGGATGCTATCGGTCAGGTGACCATGGTTGCCGCTGCACTGGGGCTGGGGCGTCTGATTTCACTGCCGATTGCCGGACCGCTGTCTGATAAAATGGGAAGAAAGCTTTCCTCCCTGATCGGTATCGCATCCTATGCAATCTTTTTCATCGGTGTCGCAATGTCACCAAACATGTGGGTTGCCTATGCAGCCGCTATTCTGGGAGGAATTGCGAATTCCTTCCTGGATACCGGAGTCATTCCTGCCTGTGTGGAAATTTTGGAGCCACGCTCCTCTCTGGCAACCATGCTGACAAAGTTCTTCATCTCTGCGGCACAGCTGCTGCTGCCGTTTATGCTGGGGGCATTGGCTGGTGCCAGTCTGTCTTATAACGTTCTGCTGTATATCAGTGGAATCGCCATCATCGTGATTGGTGTACTCGTAGTATTTGCACCGCTTCCAAAGGCGGAAAAAAAGGCAGGGGAAAAAGCTCCGGGTCTTCTGGAAAACATCCGCAATTCACATTTTACGGCTGAAAGCATTGCCCTGATCGTGATCGGGTTTACGTGTACGGCAACCTTCCAGCTGTGGCTGAACTGTGCACAGACATTTGCCAAGGAGCTGGCCGGTGTCAGTGATCCAAGCATGATGCAGACCTGCTATTCCTTTGGCTCTTTGGCAGCCATCATCGTCACCGCCGGGCTGGTTTCCCGTATTAAGGGTGTACGCTTTCTGTTTGTTTATCCGCTGGTTACCTTACTTACTCTGCTGCTTGTTTATGTGGTACGCAGTGAAACGATGTGCTATATCGGGGCGGCACTTGTCGGCTATAGTGCCGGAGGTGTTATCCTGCAGCTTGTAACCGCAACAGCAAACGATCTGTTTCCGCATATCAAGGGAACGATCACCAGTATTGTAATGATTATGTCCAGTCTTTCCAATTACACGATTCTCTCCGTAGCTGGAACGATGGACTCTGCTCAGATTTTGATGATGAACATCTTAATCACGTTGATTGGTGTGTTATTGGCGCTGTTTGTCAATCTGCGTTTTCAAAAATTGACAGGGGATAAGTAAAATAAATATAAAAATATCGTACAGCACGCCCGTGCTGTATGATATAATAACGGCAAATTCGAATGGTGAGGAGGAAAGCGCATGAAAATTTTACGATGGCTGGATGATAATCTGGAGGAAACACTGCTGATCGCATTGCTTGTAGTGATGACCCTTCTGATGGGACTGCAGGTGTTCAGCCGCTATATTCTAAACGCTTCTTTGAGCTGGTCGGAGGAGCTGACACGCTATCTGTTTATCTGGAGCGGGTTTCTAAGCATCAGCTACTGTATCAAAAAATGGATTTCCATTAAAATTGACCAGATCATTTTACTGTTTCCCAAACCGGTGTATGTCGTTGCACAATTGATTTTGAATGTGATTCTGTTCGCGCTGTTTGCTTATCTGGCATGGCATGCGCTCACTTATCTGCAAATGAGCATTGCCAGCGGACAGAAATCACCTGCACTGGGATTGCCGATGCCTTTTGTTCAGGCAGCGCCGCTTGTCGGCTTTTCACTGGCAAGTGTACGCGCCCTGCAGCAGATTGTGCTGGAAATCGGTAATATTCGGCATTTTATGACCTGCGGGGAAATCCGTACGAGGGGGGAGTAGCATATGATGGCAATAGGTATAATGCTTCTGTTTGTTCTGCTTCTGCTTGTTTCCGTACCGATTTCTGCGACGTTATCGGCGGTATCGCTGGCGCCATCGCTCATGGATCCCAATTTCCATATATCCGCTGAGTACATCATTCGTGCCATGCTGGGAGGAATTGACTCCTTTCCGCTGCTGGCCGTTCCCATGTTTGTCTTATCCGGTATACTGATGGCCAAGGGGGGCGTCAGTAAAAAGCTGTTTGATGTCTTCTCTTATTTTCTCGGAGAGCATACTGCCGGGATGCCCTGTGCTGTCATTGTGACCTGTTTGTTTTACGGCGCTATTTCCGGCAGTGCACCGGCAACTGTGGCCGCAGTGGGAAGCATGACGATTCCACTGCTGATCCGCATTGGCTATGATAAGGTGTTTGTGACTGCCATCGTTGCGGTGGCAGGCGGTCTCGGTGTGATTATTCCACCAAGTATTCCCTTTATATTATATGGCATGGCCAGCGGAGCCAGCGTTGGAAAAATGTTTATGGCAGGTATTATACCAGGTATTCTGATTGCGCTTCTGCTCATGCTTTATGCCGTATATCACTGCCGTAAGTATGGGGAGGACAAGGAAAAGATTTCTGCGGAGGTATCTGTCTTACATAATAAGGGCTTTTGCAGAGTCTTTATGGACAGCTTCTGGGCACTTCTGACACCGGTGATTATTCTTGGCTGTATCTACACGGGTATCGCTTCACCGACGGAGGCTGCCGTTATCTCGGTATTTTATGCGCTGCTGATTTCCATGCTTGTTTACCGCACACTGAAATTCAGGGATTTAAAGGGTGTACTGGTTGAGGCAATCCGTACCTTTGCGCCCATTCTGTTTATATTGAGTGCCGCTGTGGCCTTTTCCCGTATCATCACCCTGCTGCAGATTCCGGATATGGCAGGGGAATTCATTCTGTCCACCTTCAGCGGCAAGGTAGCGGTTCTGCTCGTTATCAATGCATTGCTGCTGATTGTCGGCATGGTGATGGATACATCGCCGGCGATTCTGATTCTGACGCCGATTCTGATTCCTATTACAAACAGTATCGGTGTGGATCCGATTCAATTCGGTATCATTATGGTTGTCAATCTCGCCATCGGCTTTGTGACACCGCCAATCGGTATCAATCTGTTTGTCGCAAGCTCTCTGACGGATGTTCCGGTCATGAAGATTGCGAAGAAGGCAATGCCGCTGATCGTGTTCTTTCTGCTTGCATTGCTGGCCATTACCTTTATTCCGCAGATTTCACTGCTGCTGGTATCGTAAGGAGGCGCGCAAGATATGAAAAAAATAACAGGTATGCTTATCATCGTATCCCTGCTGCTGTGCGGGTGTGTGCAGAAGATTGAGGATCCGGCTGAGGCATCTGCGAAATATCCGTGGATCATCGCGACGGATTCGCCAAAGGATACGGTAACCGGTCTGTTTGCCCATAAATTTGCTGAGGAGGTAGAGAGCTTAAGCAACGGCTCTATCCATATGGAGGTTTATGAGAACGGAACACTGGGAAGTGATCGGGAGCTCATTGAGAGCTGCATGGGACAGGATATTCCCTTTGTTTTACAAAACACGGCACCCCAGACCAACTTTATGTCCAGACTGGCTATTTTCGATCTGCCAGTTGCGTATACAGAAATCGACAAGCTGCGGGAAACGCTGGATGACCCCACGTTCATGGATATGATCAATGCGGTGTATCAAGAAAACGGCTTTCGACTGCTGGCGATGGGAGATCAGAGCTTTCGGGTCATGACGACGAATAAAAGCATTACAAATATTCAGGATTTTCAGGGACAGAAAATCCGAACGATGGAAAATCCATATCATATCGCCTTCTGGCAGTCCATCGGTGCCAATCCCACCCCGATGACCTTTTCCGAGGTTTATATCGGATTACAACAGGGGACGATTGATGCACAGGAAAATCCGTACGAGGTCATTGTGTCCGGTAAAATTTACGAGCAGCAGGACTACATCGTGCAGACCAACCATCTGCCGCATCTGCTTTCCTTGATTGTGAACGATGACTTTTATCGCTCCTTGAACAGTGAGCAACAGAAAATTGTTGATACGGCGGCTGAGAATGCAAGAAATTATGCAAGAAAACAGGCGGATCAGCGCGTGAGCGACCGTCTGGATATCATCACAGGCAGCGGTACGAAAATTATAGAGCTGGATGCGGCTATGATTGCCAAGCTGCGCAAGCAGGCAGAACCTGTATATGAAGAAATCCGAAAACAGGCAGGGGATGCGCTGTATGAAGCATATACAAAACGTATGCGTTAGGAGGAAACATGAATACGGTAAACGTTAGAAATATAGTAATCGGTGAGGGGATTCCTAAAATCTGTGTGCCGATTGTCGGAAAAACAAAAGAGGAGCTGCTTTCTGAAGTGGCTGTACTGAAGGGAAGCGCAGTAGATGTAGTGGAGTGGCGCATGGACTGGTTTGAAGCTGTGGAAACAGTTCAGGCTGCTGTAGATATGCTGCAGGTTCTTCGTGAAGCACTGCCAGACCTGCCGATTCTGGCAACCTTCCGCAGTAAGAAGGAAGGCGGAGAGCGTGAGGTAAGCACTGCATATTATGTGGAGCTGAATAAGGCAATTATCGACTGCAAAGCTGCGGATCTGATTGATGTGGAGCTGTTCACAGGAGAGAAGGAGGTCAAAGAGCTGATCGCCTATGCTCATGCCGCAGGTGTACGCGTTATCATGTCCAATCATGACTTTGATAAAACGCCATCCTATCATGAAATTCTCACACGTCTGCAGGCGATGCAGAAGCTGGATGCGGATATTCCAAAAATTGCTGTTATGCCGACATGCAAGGCAGATGTACTTACTCTGCTGCAGGCAACAAACGATATGCATGAAAAATTTGCGGATCGTCCCATCATCACGATGTCTATGGCAGGAACCGGTGTCCTGTCCAGATTGTGCGGAGAGGTCTTTGGTTCTGCGCTGACCTTTGGCGCTGCAAAAAAAGCGAGTGCACCGGGACAGATGGGAGTCGAGGATCTGAAAACCGTACTTACCCTGCTACACAAAAGTCTGTAATGGATGCATGAAAAAGCCGGCTGTTCACAATGCCGGTTTTTCTATGTGCGTTTTTTTGTATTAAAGAAGTATTTATAAAATGCTTTATTTAAAAAATGGCTTCATCTTTGTCGTTACTCTGATAAAATTTAAGCCTTCTTCACTATCGAGAACGTCACGCTTTGATAAAGAATACGTCTGATATGGATACGTCTGTCTTGCACGCCCATTTCCAATAACGATTTTCTTCGCAGCCGCATAGAGGCTATAAACGAAACGCCTGTTTTGCACGTACGAAAAGCAGAAGAGCATTGCACCAAGTGTTCAAAAATAATAGACCTGTTTTTCCATCTGTATACAGCGTGCGGATTCGATAAGAAAAGTCTGGAGAAATGTGTTTTTTAAATATTGCATATCCAAACGAAAAAAGGTAAAATAAAGTTATGCATTATGGAACTTTTTCAGAATATTGAAAAAGTTTTCAGAAAGGAGAAGCAATGTACAAGGTTATAGAGAAAGAAATTCTAAATCCAACCGTTACCAAAATGGTTGTAGAAGCACCCGCAGTAGCTAAAAAGGCGCTGGCAGGACAGTTCATTATTCTGCGCGTACATGAAAATGGAGAACGTATTCCATTGACCATAGCAGATTATGACAGAGAACGAGGAACGATTACGATCATTTTCCAAATTGTTGGAAAAACGACCATGCTGCTGAATCAGCTGAATGAGGGAGACAGCATTCTGGATTTTGTAGGGCCGCTGGGCAAGCCTTCGCATGTGGACGGCTACAAAAAGGTTTGTGTCATCGGTGGAGGCGTCGGCTGTGCCATTGCTTATCCGACTGCCAAGGCTTTACATGAGAATGGTACAGAGGTTACGGTCATCACCGGCTTCCGTAATAAGGATCTGGTCATTCTGGAGGAGGAATTTAAACAGGTCAGCACACATGCCTATCTGGTAAGTGATGATGGAAGCACCGGTGTTAAGGGACTGGTAACCAATGTGCTGGAGGATTTGATCAATAAAGGGGAGAGCTTTGACGAGGTGATTGCGATCGGACCGCTGATCATGATGAAATTTGTATGTCAGCTGACGAAGAAATACGGTATTAAAACAGTGGTATCCATGAATCCGATCATGATTGACGGTACTGGAATGTGCGGCGGCCGGTTGAGTGTCGGCGGCGAAACGAAATTTGCTTGTGTGGACGGGCCGGACTTTGACGGACATCTGGTTGATTTTGACGAGGCGATGTCCCGTGGGGCAACCTATCGTGAATTTGAGGCACATGCCAGGGAAGAAGCCTGTAATCTGATGAACAAGGAGGTGCGCTGATATGCCGAATATGTCATTAAAAAAAGTGGAAATGCCTGTTCAGGACGGACAGGTAAGAAGAAATAATTTTGATGAGGTAGCACTGGGCTATACAAAGGAAATGGCAATGGAGGAAGCGCAGCGCTGTCTGCATTGCCCTACCAAGCCATGCATCAGCGGCTGTCCGGTTGCTGTTAATATTCCAGACTTTATCGAACAGGTAAAGGAAGGTAACTTTGAAGAAGCCTATCGGATCATCCATGAAACAAGCTCTCTGCCTGCTGTCTGCGGCCGTGTATGTCCGCAGGAGAAGCAATGTGAGGCAAAGTGTGTGCGCGGTGTCAAGGGTGAAGCGGTCGCAATCGGACGCCTGGAGCGTTTTGTGGCTGACTGGTACAGAGAAAATGTCAAGGATGAGGTGCACAAGCCGGAAAGCAACGGGCATAAGGTTGCCGTAGTCGGTGCCGGGCCTGCCGGACTGACATGTGCAGGGGATCTTGCGAAAAAGGGATATCAGGTATCTGTATTTGAAGCCCTGCATGTTGCAGGTGGTGTATTGATGTATGGTATTCCGGAATTCCGTCTGCCGAAAACGGTTGTTCAGCACGAAATCGAAGGTCTCAAGCAGATGGGTGTGGATATTCAGACGAATATGGTCATTGGGCGCAGTGAATCTGTAGATGATTTGTTTGATGCTGGATATGAGTCTGTCTTTATCGGAAGTGGTGCCGGACTGCCAAGCTTTATGAATATGCCGGGTGAAAACCTGAAGGGTGTGTATTCTGCAAACGAATTTCTAACCCGCTGTAATCTGATGAAGGCTTATAAAGAGGGTGTGGATACACCGATTCAGCATCCAAAACGTGCTGTCATTGTCGGTGGCGGCAATGTCGCAATGGATGCGGCCCGCTGTGCAAAGCGACTTGGTGTGGAAGAGGTCACTATCGTATACCGCAGAAGCATGGAGGAGCTTCCTGCCCGTAAGGAGGAAGTGGAGCATGCCATGGAGGAAGGCATTATCTTCAAGCTGCTGACTAACCCGGTACGTGTGCTGGGGAATGAGGATGGCTGGGTATGCGGTATGGAATGCGTATCCATGGAACTGGGAGAGCCAGATGAGAGTGGAAGAAGGCGTCCTGTGGAGATCAAGGACAGCAATTTTGTGTTAGATGTTGACTGTATGATCATGGCCATCGGTACATCACCGAATCCGCTGATCCGTTCAACCACAAAGGGTTTGGAAACCAACCGTAAGGGCTGCCTTGTTGCGGATGATAATGGAGCAACCACGCGCGAGGGTGTGTTTGCCGGAGGAGATGCTGTCACTGGTGCGGCAACAGTTATCCTTGCCATGGGTGCAGGAAAAACGGCAGCTGCAGCTATCGACGAGTATATTCAGAAAAAATAGAAAGCATAAAACAGACAGGGCATAGTTACCAACATACTATTTCGGACATGTAAGGATACCATCACAGAGTAAGGGAAGGGTTGTCCTTTCTGCCTTGATGAAGCATGCGATTCGCTTATTTGGACAGACAGCCCTGTCTTTCTTACAAACTTTTGAGGAAAGCGAAAGAAAATTTGTGGAAGGGTTTACAATCGGCACAAAAAATGTTATTATATAGGCAGGAAATAAGTACCTTATTTCTGTTATCATGATACTGGCTCTATTGTGATAACCTTGAAAGTTGTGTATTCTTTACATTCCTTCCTTTTATTGTAAACTACACGATTTCAATTACTTTTATTCATATCGATTTCCTTTCGATAACCTAATGAAAAGGGACGTGGTGATGCGCGTCCTTTTTCGTTGTCCATAAACAATTGCATTTATTTCCGATTTCTGCTATTCTAATTTCAGGTGATGCTATGAAATCCAAAAGAAGTAAACTCATAATCGGCGGTGTGGCAGGAATCGTTATCATGTTTGTGCTGTCCTTGCTAGTGCCTGCACTGCAGCTGTTTGCAAAGGCCGGGGCACTGCTTATTTATGCACTGGTCAATTATATTCAGATCAGGGAAATGAAAAAGAACGGACAGGATATCGAAAAACCTGCACTTTTCACTGCGGCTGTCCTGATTATCATCGGCTATCTGCTGTTTTTTACCTAGAAAATGGCAGAGAATGATTGACAAAGGATAGCGGAATTGGATATACTTATATGGTATAAAAGCTGAGAATTAAAGTAGTACCTTGTGGAAGTGTCACAGAGAGTCGATGTTGCTGAGAATCGATACATGAAAGCATGCGGAACTTGTTAAGGAGCTGATAGGCAACTATCCGTAAACTTCGCGTTAAGAAGAAATGAAGGGCACTTGTACAAGTGAACTAAGGTGGTACCGCGTTAATTATGACGTCCTTAGAAATAAGGGCGTTTTTTATTTGATACGTAAAGGAGAATGCAGTTATGAATTACAACCATCAGGAAGTAGAAAAAAAGTGGCAGAGCTACTGGCTGAACAATAAAACCTTTGCATGTGATGCATGGGATTTTGATAAGCCGAAGTGCTATGTGCTGGATATGTTCCCATATCCAAGCGGCAACGGACTTCATGTCGGACACCCGGAGGGGTATACCGCAACCGATATTGTCTGCCGTATGAAGCGTATGCAGGGGCACAATGTCCTGCATCCAATGGGCTGGGATGCGTTTGGTCTGCCGGCCGAGCAGTTTGCTATCACTACGGGAAATCATCCTGCACAGTTTACAAAAATGAACATTGATCATTTCCGTGAACAGATTCGTGCACTTGGCTTTTCCTATGACTGGGATCGCGAGATTTCCACGACAGATCCGAATTATTATAAATGGACACAGTGGATATTCCTGAAGCTGTATGATAAAGGGCTGGCCTATGTGGATGAAATCCCTGTCAACTGGTGTCCGGAGCTTGGTACCGTACTTGCCAATGAGGAAGTGATTGACGGTAAGAGTGAGCGTGGAGGCTTTCCGGTTATACGTAAGCCGATGCGTCAGTGGGTATTGAAAATCACGGAGTATGCGGAGCGTCTGCTGGAGGATTTGGAGCTTTGTGACTGGCCGACTTCCACAAAGGAAATGCAGATCAACTGGATTGGAAAATCCAAGGGTGCAAATGTCATCTTCAAAATCAAGGATACCAGTAAGGAATTTACCGTGTTTACCACGCGCTGCGATACGCTGTTTGGGGCTACCTACTGCGTTATGGCACCGGAGCATCCTTATGTGGATGAAATCACAACAAAGGAACAGAAGGAAGCTGTTGAGGCTTATAAGAAGTCCTGTGCGACAAAATCCGATCTGGAGCGTACAGAGCTGAATAAGGAGAAGACCGGTGTATTCACGGGAGCCTATGCGATCAATCCGGTAAACGGAAAAGAGGTACCAATCTGGATTTCCGATTATGTATTGGCAAGCTATGGTACCGGAGCAATCATGGCCGTACCGGCACATGACACCCGTGACTGGGAATTTGCCAAAAAATTTGACATTGCCATCATTCCGGTGTTGGAAGGCGGCGATGTAACAAAGGAAGCCTATACAGAAGACGGTGTACATATCAATTCCGAATTCCTGGACGGTATGGGAAAGCAGGAGGCAATCGATACGATGATCGCCTGGCTACAGGAGCATAACTGCGGCTGTGCGAAAACGACATACAAGCTGAGAGACTGGCTGTTCTCCAGACAGCGTTACTGGGGGGAGCCGATTCCGATTATCCATATGGAGGATGGAACCACACGTACGGTGGATATTGATGAGCTGCCGCTGGAGCTGCCGGAGACAAAAAATTTCAAGCCGAGCGGTTCCGGAGAATCTCCGCTTGCACACTGTGAGGACTGGCTGAATGTCGAAATAGACGGTGTGAAGGGAAAGCGTGAAACGAATACGATGCCGCAGTGGGCAGGCTCCTGCTGGTATTACCTGCGCTATATTGATCCGAAAAACAATGATGCAATCGCGGCAGAGGAGCTGTTAAAGCACTGGCTGCCGGTTGATCTGTATGTCGGTGGTGCAGAGCATGCCGTATTGCATCTGCTGTACGCGCGCTTCTGGCACAAGGTGCTATATGACTGCGGTGTTGTACCTACAAAGGAGCCGTTCCAGAGACTGTTCCACCAGGGAATGATTCTGGGTGAAAATAATGAAAAAATGTCCAAATCCAGAGGAAATGTGGTAAATCCGGATGATATCGTGGAAAGCCACGGGGCAGATGCACTGCGAGTTTATGAAATGTTCATGGGACCGCTGGAAGCAGCACTGCCTTGGAGTACAACGGGGCTGGACGGGGCCAGAAGATGGCTGGATCGTGTATGGAGATTGTACACGGAGTATGATAAGTTCACGGAAACAAACGACGGAAAGCTGGACAAGGTATACCATGCGACGGTCAAAAAGGTAACCAATGATGTGGAAACACTGAATCTGAATACTGCGATTTCACAAATGATGATTTTTATCAATGAATGCTATAAGGCAGAAAGCATTTATGTGGAATATGCAAAGGGCTTTGCCAAGATGTTTGCCTGCTTCGCACCGCATATGGGAGAAGAAATCTGGAGCCGTGTGTTTGGCGGAAACGGAACGATCACCTATGAGCCTTGGCCGGTATATGATGAATCCAAGCTAATTGAGGATGAAATTGAGGTTATCGTACAGGTTAATGGCAAGCTGCGCGGGAAATTTACGACAGCAGCAGCCAGCGATGAGGAAGCATTGAAAAAGCAGGCTCTGGAAATCAGTGCGGTTGCGGCACAGATCGAGGGAAAAACAGTACGCAAGATTATTGTCGTAAAGGGCAAGGTTGTCAATATCGTTGCCAATTAAAACAGGCTTTATAACATACAACCACGCATTAAAAGCGTTAAGGGAAAAGTGTTTTAGCATAGTTTATTTATATTTCATACAGTCATAAAAGCCGAAATGTATTCATCAGGGAATGCGCTTCGGCTTTTCTTTTATCCAGCGGACGCAAATTTTCATTGATCCTGTTTATTTCAAATCGTGTAACATATGAAAAGAAAATACCTGTGAGCTTTTCCTTACCAGGAAGAAGCAGGATTTTATAGAACAGTGATTGGTGTTTAAAGAACAGGAGAATAGGTGTTTTCATATGATGGCATTGCTGTTTTGGAATCAGAAAACGACCATATCCCACATAGAAGCATGATACACAGGGATACTAGAGAGGAGAACTGCTTCGCAGATATGGGAGGTATTGCTATGCAAAAACTGAAAACGCCGCATTCACAAGCCCTGGTAACAATCGGCAGCGTACTGCTATCCGCTCTTTTACAAACCTATGTCATTCAGACCATGATGCAGCCGACAGGACTGCTGTCCGGCGGGTTTACCGGTCTGGCTATTCTGCTGGACCGCATCGCCGGTGTTATCGGCTTTCCTTTTTCTGTTTCAGCAGGAATCCTTATGCTGAATATCCCACTGGCACTGCTTTGCTATCGGCGTCTCAGCAAGCGTTTCACATTATATTCCAGCATCCAGTTTCTTTCATCCAGTATATTTTTACAGCTTTTTCATTTTCAGCCGCTCGTTCATGATCTTTTTCTGCAGGTAATTTTTGGAGGCTTTCTATACGGCTTCAGTGCAGTTATTGCACTACGTGGCAATGCGTCCACCGGGGGCACTGATTTCATTGCGTTATATGTATCCAACCGCCTGGGAAAATCTATCTGGGGCTATGTATTCTTTGGAAACACACTGCTTCTTTGTGTATCCGGCCTGCTGTTTGGCTGGCTGTATGCAGGCTATTCCATTTTGTTTCAGTATATTACAACGAGGACGATTGAAATGTTTTATCACCGCTATGAACGTTTGACAATAGAAATTATGACGAGAAACAGAAGGGCGGTAAGCGATGCCTATATACACCGGTATAAGCATGGCATCACCATCATTCCTGCATATGGCGGCTATCATCATAACCGCATCTATCTACTGCAGACAGTGGTATCCTCTTATGAGGTATATGATATCGTCCAGCTGGTGAGGAAAACAGATCCGGAGGCTCTTATAAATGTTATGAAAACAGAGCAATTTTACGGCACCTTTTATCAACAGCCGTTGGAATAGTAGCCTTTTCTGCATATAAATACAGGTTTCTCTTGACAGTTTTCATATTCTTATGTATTATTGTACTAGTTAACTAATACAATAAGCAATACAGTGTTATATAAGGGTATGTAAATAGGAAACGATGTAGAAAGAAGGAGGAACACTATGACCTGGATGAAAAGAAACATCATTATCGGCTGTATGAGCATGATGATCCTGCTGTTATACATGACGAATATCTTACAAAACAAAAATTATATGGTACAGCCACTGCTTCTTATTCTGCTTGCCGGTGCTGGTTCGCTGTTTATCATGCGGGCGGAAACACATATGACATACAATGCAGGACTGCAGAAGCTGCAATATGAGAATCTCGATGTATTTCGTTTTTTGTCCTCGATCATTATCATTATTTTGCATGTGCGCCCATTCTTTAACATTTCGGCGCAGGCGGATATAGCAATCAATAACATCATCGGCAGAATTTGTGTTCCTTTTTTCTTTCTGGTCAGCGGATTTTTTGCCGCAAGACAGGAGCAGAAGAAGCCGGATTACATACGTTCCTATATTCGTTCCATGATACCGGTATATCTGGTATGGAGTGCAGTGTATCTGCCTAGCTCCTTTTCACTGGCAGCCCCTTATATTGAACAGGGCTTGCAGGTGCTAAAGGGAATGGGAATACCCGGTGTCATTCAGATATTGCTGCTGTTTCTGCTCATCCCTTTGGTGATTTTGATCGCCTTGCTGTATTCCGGCGTATATTATCATCTCTGGTATTTTCCGGCGCTTCTGCTGTCAATGCTCGTCTTGCAATACTGGAAAAAAAAGCATACCCTGAAGGTACTGCTTGCCGTGTCATTTGTTCTTTTGCTGTTTGGTGCTACGGAAACCTACTACGGCTTCTGTGGGAACTTCTTTCAAAGTCTGCTTCATTATTATTACGCAATCTTTTTCACAACACGTAATTTTCTATTCTTTGCTTTATTTTATGTCACACTGGGCTATTGGATCGGTACAAAGGAGCAGCCGGTTTCTTCCTTATGCTTTTTGAAGCTGCTGCTCAGCATTGTGGCACTGATCGCAGAGGGTCTGCTGCTGCAGACAACCCAGCGCCTTGATAGCAATATTCTGCTAGCCTGTGTACCACTGGTCTATTATCTGTTTTCCTGTCTGCTATATACAAATATTGATGTATCCAGACTGCACAAGATACCCTTACGGGCAGTATCAAAATATTATTATCTCATTCATCCGCTGATGATCCTGTTTGTAGAGCTCTGGTTTCCGCACATTGATTCTCTGTTCCTGGCTATTGGAAAGGTGCTATGTGTGCTGTGCTTTACACACGCTGCCTCTCTTGCTGTACTGCATATAAAGAAAAGGTATCCTGTTCTTCCCCTGTAAAAGCAGACGAGCTTCAAGACAGGACACAATCCTAAATACTGCTTTTTCTGAACAGATAGCTAAAGCAGGCGAAAAGCAGGAGATATATGTGTTGGGACACCCTCCTATATTACTTCCTGATATATCATTTATTTTGAAGCATGGATAAAAACTGGATATCTATAGCTTTCACAATACTTGTGCTTTACTTTACATACCAGTAGGGGAAGGATGGAGCTGATCAAAGCTATCAGTTACTTTCATTTGTATAGCTGATATGCAATGTCATAACCGCTATTCCCTCATGATGAGCCATAATGTCCCTGCTTTCTCTGAACAAAAACATTTTAAAAAGGCTTCAATCCTGCATCTTTTTGATATTTTATTGTCACGATATATAAATTCTGATATAATGGTAAAGGAAATTTGGAAGGTGATTAAACAATGGGTAGACATTTTGAAGTGCGTGCCGCTTCCATGGCAAAAACTGCAGCGGTAAAAGCAAAACTATATTCCCGTTATGGAAAAGAAATACTGATGGCTGCAAAAGCCGGTGTACCTGACCCTGACATGAATGCTTCTTTGAAAAAAGTAATTGAACGTGCCAAGGCGAACCAGGTTCCTGCGGATGTCATCAAGCGTGCGATTGACAAGGCCAAGGGTGGTACCAATGAAAACTACTCTGCGGCTACATATGAAGGCTTTGGTGCCGGCGGACAGGCAACGATTATCATCGACTGTCTGACAGATAATGCAAACCGTACTATCGCTGATCTGCGTGGATGCTTTAATAAATCTCATGCAAAAATCGGTGTCAGCGGCTGTGTTTCCTTTAACTACGAGCATGTCGGACTGATTTCTATTAAGTTTGATGATGAAGAAGCAATGATGGATGCATTGATCATGGCAGAAGTAGATCTGAAGGACATTGAGGTTGAAGATGGTCAAATGACGATTACGGTTGAGCCAACAGAACTAAACAAGGCAAAGGATGCCATTGAAGAACTGATTCCTGAGGTAACATTCGATATTCTGGAGGATACCATGCTTCCAAACGAATATGTTGAACTGCAAGGGGAAGAGCTGATGCTGTTTCAGCGTCTTGTAAATCTGTTGAATGAGGTTGATGATGTACAGCAGGTATATCACAATGTCCGTAATATCAACGACAGTGCAGAATAGAAAAAGAAAACGGTAATGCGCAGGCATTGCCTTTTTTTGATTCCCGGTATATAAAAACTGGAAATCCGCATTTGTACTGCATGCCTTGTAGCCGGTATCGGAACTATTGCAGGTTCTGCCAGGCACAAGCAGATATAAAATGTTATATTACCTTGTGTGCACGATAGCAATAACTCGGCTGTTGCTGTCATACTATAAGGAAACGCTTCTTTGATAAAGTACGTCTTTCCATAAGCCCCTTTATATTCCTTGTGAAGTATACGTTAATGCGAGCACCTTTTTAAGAACGTGAATTTCCTATTGACAAAAAAAGATGAAATGAGTACACTATAAGTACATCCGATGAAAAAGAGAGATTTTGTGAAATGTAGTGCAGAGAGGAAACGTCTGGTGAAAGTTTCTACTATAAGTAGCATAATTGGACACTTTGGAGGAATTATCAGGAAATGGATAATCGTAACCTGCGTTAAAGGATAAGCTGCACTCTGTAGGAGTGAAATAAGGTGGTACCGCGTTCCCGACGTCCTTTGTTGGTGACGCGTTTTTATTTTATTCCAGCCCGATGCGGGTGGAAGCATACATGTATAGGAGGAAACGAAATGAACTATCAGGTACCAAGAGGAACACAGGATATTCTGCCGGAGGAAATCGGCAAATGGCATCGTCTGGAGGAGCTGATTCGACAGTTTACATACGTTTATAATTATCAGGAAATCCGTACGCCGATTTTTGAGCATACCAATGTATTCAAAAGAGGAAATGACTCCAGTGATATGGTAAATAAGGAAATGTATACCTTTCAGCTGGAAAACAGCTCTACCTCACTGACGCTGCGTCCGGAATGTACAGCGGGTGTTGCCAGAGCATTTGTAGAGCATAAGATGTACGGCTATGCCGATCTTCCCATAAAAATGTATTATGTCGGGCCGCAGTGCCGTCATGAGCGTCCGCAGAAGGGAAGAATGCGTATTTTTAATCAGTTCGGTGTTGAGGTGATTGGCGCAAAGAGTCCGTTGCTGGATGTGGAAACAATCGCTTTGGGCTGGTCTTTTATTTCCGCGCTGGGCTTAAAGGATATGAAGGTGCTGATCAATACACTGGGGGATGATGATTCGCGCGCAGCATATCGAAAGGCTTTGAAGGAGCATTTTAAAAACGATATCAGTCATATGTGTGCCGATTGTCAGCGCCGTTATGAACAGAATCCTCTGCGTATTCTGGACTGTAAGGTGGATCATGAGCTGCCAATCATGAAGAATGTTCCAAAAATGGCGGATTATCTGAATGAGGAAAGCAAGGCATATTTTAAGCAGGTGCTGGAGGGTCTGGATGCGCTCGGTATTCCATATGAGGTGGATGATAAGCTGGTGCGTGGTTTGGATTACTATACACATACCGTATTTGAGGTTGTATCCGTCAATAAGGAAATGGGCGCACAGTCCACAGTATTTGCAGGTGGGCGCTATGATGGTCTGGTGGAATACTTCGGCGGGCCGCAGGGTATGAGCGGTATTGGCTGGGCTATGGGTCTGGAACGACTGCTGATTGCTTTGGAGGCAGAAGGAATTTCCCTGGCGGATGAGGAGGGTCTGGATGCCTATGTCCTTTGCCTGTCCCCTGAGGCCGCAACAACTGCTTTGCAGGTTGTCACAGAGCTTCGTGCAGCCGGCTATCGTTCGGATATGGATTATCTGAATCGTTCCTTTAAGGCGCAGTTTAAGACGGTTGATCGTAAAAAGGCAAAGGTTGCCATCATGATCGGTGAAACGGAAGTACAAAACGAGACTGTGAATATGAAGGAAATCGAAACACAGGAAAAATTAACAGTGGCACTCGATGCAGTGGTTGATACAATGGATGCCATGTTTCATGAAACAGAGGATGCGCATGTGTGTACGTGTGGAGAAGAACACTGCACCTGCAACCATGAGGAATAGGAGTACGAATATGAATAGAACACATACAAATGGAGAGCTGCGTGTAAGTGATGCAGGCAAAGAGGTAACGCTGATCGGCTGGGTCGCAAAAAGAAGAAACTTCGGAGCGCTTGTATTTATTGATCTGCGTGACCGCACGGGTATTACACAGCTCGTTTTTGATGAACAGCTTTCCGATGCGATACGGGATGTACGAAACGAATATATCCTGGAGGCAAAGGGAATCGTTATGGAGCGTAAGGATAAGAATCCTAAGCTGGCAACCGGAGATATTGAAATTCAGGTACAGCAGGTGACGATCATCAACCGCGCGGAAACGACACCGATCATTGTGGCGGATGAGACAGATGCCCTTGAAGATACCCGTTTGAAATACCGCTATCTGGATTTGCGCAGACCACAGATGCAGCAGAAGCTGATCCTGCGTCATAAAATCACACACAGTATGCGTGAATATCTGGACAGCAAGGCATTCATAGAGATAGAAACACCAATGCTGGGAAGAAGCACACCGGAGGGCGCACGGGATTATCTGGTGCCAAGCCGTGTACATCCGGGAAGCTTTTATGCGTTGCCACAGTCTCCGCAGCTGTATAAGCAGCTGTTGATGGTATCCGGATTTGAGCGCTATTACCAGTTTGCCCGCTGCTTCCGCGATGAGGATTTGCGTGCTGACCGCCAGACGGATTTTACACAGGTCGATCTGGAAACCAGCTTTTTAAGCGATGTGGAGATTCAGACCATGATGGAAGAAATGCTGCAAAAGCTGATGAAGGATGTCAAGGGAATGGATATCAGCATTCCGTTTCCGCGTTTAACCTGGAAAGAGGCAATGAACCGCTATGGCAGCGATAAGCCGGATAACCGTTTTGATCTGGGGCTGCAGGATATCACGGAGCTGTTTGAACATTGCGGCTTCAAGGTGTTTGCGGACTGTATTGCCGCTAAGGGCAGTATAAAGGCAGTTGTCGTGCCTGGAAAAGCAGGCATGACCAGAAAGGAAATTGATAAAATCACGGATCTGGCTAAGAAAAACGGTGCTAAGGGTCTTGTGACATTGAAATATCTGGAGGGAACGCTGAGCGGGCCAATCGTGAAATTTCTTTCCGAGGAGGAAATACATTCCCTTACACAGCGTCTGGAATTAAAGGATCATGATCTTGTGCTGATTGTTTCGGACGCATGGAGAACGACGTGTGAGGTTCTTGGTGTGCTGCGAAATCATTTCGGTGCTGAGCTTGGTTTAAAGAAAACGAATGAATTTTCTTATCTGTGGGTAACGGATTTCCCTATGTTTGAATATAGCGAGGAGGATGGTCGCTGGTATGCGATGCATCATCCGTTCACACGTCCAAGAGATGAGGATATGCAATATATTGATACCGATCCGGGCAAGGTTCATGCCATCGCATATGATGTCGTATTGAACGGTTATGAGCTTGGCGGAGGCTCCTTGCGTATTTATGATGGAGCTATGCAGGATAAAATGTTTGAGGTTCTCGGCTTTACAGAGGAAAAGATTCAGGAAAACTTTGGCTGGTTTGTGGATGCCCTGAAATATGGAACACCGCCGCATGGCGGACTGGCCTTTGGGCTTGACCGTATCGCTATGATCCTTTCAGAGAGTGATTCTATTCGTGATGTGATTGCTTTCCCGAAAAATGCAAATGCAAAATGCCCGATGAGTGATGCTCCAACACCGGTTGATGGTGCACAGCTGGAAGAGCTGCACATTGCCGTTAGGGAAGAAGAATAAGAAAAACAACGCCCATGATCTATGATGATCGGAGGCGTTGTTTTATGTTTCTGAATCGTAAGCATACAAAGCGTATCCCTGTTTCACAAGGAAAGAGTGCTTGTATAGGTATCACAGCTTTCATAAAAGGCTGTCACAATGCTTTTCATCAATCTACATTTCTTTTTTTGATATATGCCTTCAACCGTTCATTCATCACAGCAGCATCGCGCTTTGAGCGGATTTGAAGCATGATGTAAACAAATGAAAAGACGATTGCGATAATCGTAATCATGGTGAGCACCATAACGGGATTATCTGCATAAAACCATCGAAAGAACAGACCGCTGAGCAGTACAACGGCATTGATATACAAATAATGCAATACGAGCAGAGCATAAAACTGCTGCTTGCTTTTTTCTTCTTTTGTATACAGAAGATTTCCAAGCGTGCAAAAGAAGCTGCAAACCAGAATCTGCCAGAGAATTGACGTATCAATCGTTGTTTCTTTCCAGAAGATGCTGATGAACACCGTGGCCGCTATGATTGTGCAGGTGGTAATCGTAGAGAAGGTAAAAGCCAGTTCCTTTAATTTGCGCATGATTGATCGCCTCCCTAAATGCTGAGCAGCGCCTTCAAAGCTGCAACATACTGTCTTGAAATCATGATTTTCTCATCGTTGTGCAAGGTGGCCTCCATCCGGCTGCCAAGTACAGGGGAAAGATAACGAATCTTACGCAGGTTGATGATCGTGGATTTTGACGAGCGAAAGAAGTCAAAGCCTGCATAGTGATCTTCAATCTCATAGAGCTTCTGTCGTATTTCAAACACCTCTGTTTCTGTATAGAGAAACGTTTTACTATCGACCGATTCAAAATAATAAACATCATCCGGCCTAATTCTGGCAATTTTTCCATTTTGCGTACAGGTGATACATTCATCACCGCTCTTTAGCTGGCGAAGCAGTTTGAGTAGAGAATCATTCAGCGTGCCACATCGGACGATGATGGTATCCTCTTCCTCCTTTGATACTTTGTCTTCGATGATGATTTTCAAGTGCAACCCTCCTATTTGTCAAATGCGGTATGCCGGTTCAGCAGATAAACGGTTAAGCTTAACGTTATTATACCACAAAGCAACAGCGTAAGAATCTGGAATTCTGATGAAAGGGCTTGCTTGTTTACTGTGATGGTAATTCCCATTACCTCACGATACGTATCGGTAAGGGAGGCAGGCAGACCGTCAAACAGCTGTGTCAGCGAAGATGAGGTAAGTATATTGCGCATAAGGGCTGCTTCATGGAGAAACGGAAGTCCCTTCAAAACGCCCTGTACTGCTGCTGGCAGCATTCCCACCGGCAGGTAGATGCCTCCCAGAAAACCAATCAGTGTTCCGGCAAGAGTGGAAAAGGCGCCCCATGCGTGCTCACTGTTCACCCAGTGGGCAATCAGCGCTGTTAAAGAGCTTGAAACAAAGGTGCAAAGCAGAAGAAGAAAAGACGCCTGCAGAAATTGAAAGAGTGTCAGGAAGGCAAAGCCGCTTAAGCTCACATAACAGTAAGAAAGCAGCATAAGCAGCATACACATCGCAAATCCCATCAGTACTGCGGACAGCAGATAGGATAGCATCAGAATATGGCGGGGAACACAGAGGCGGAAAAAAAACTTCAATCCGTGATCCGGAACACTGGCGGGGAACAAGGGAGCAGTAAAAGCTTTCCAGCCGTTTCTGTTCCTTGTCCTGTATGAGCATACCGATCATCGTGATGGGAACGGTAAACGCATTGACAACAAGAATTCCGGCAATCGTCCACATCGTGATCAGGTGGCTTGCGTCTTGTTGGTTAATGGTGCCGTTCGCATTCTGAATAAGCTGTATCAGCTCATCCCTGTTCATATCCTTCAGAAAGACAAGCATCATAAGCAAAACGATGAGAACGGACAGCATGGAAAAGAAAATTGCGGAACGATCACGGATATACAACAGGATATGCCGCTTGGTTAAGGTTACTAAGGCTGTCATTTTGTTTCCTCCTCAGGCAGTGCTTTGCCGGTGATATTTAAAAACACATCATCCATGGTTCCCTGCAGCACTTCAAAGCCCTCCACATAGGGCTGCACCGTGTTTAGAATAGGAAGCGCCTGCAGCGTGTTATCCAATGCAATCTGAAAATGCTGTCGCTGCTGATGATAGGATATGTGCAGGCTGTTTAACAGCGCTTGCACTTGTTCATGATCCTTCGCGAGCAGAAGCAGGCGATCCTTGGCATGCCGCTCCTTTAGCTGATAGGGGGTTCCATACTCCATCAGTCTGCCCTGATCTATGACAGCGATATGGGCAGCCTTGGCGGCTTCCTCCATATAATGGGTCGTAAGAAATACCGTCATATTTCGATCCCTTTGCAAATGTTCAATGCATTTCCATACCGTCTGGCGTGTAGCCGGATCAAGGCCGGTTGTCGGCTCGTCCAAAAACAGGATGTCCGGCTCATGCATCAGGGCAGCCGCTATCTCACAACGCCGCTTCTGTCCACCGGATAAATGCGCATAGCGTTTGGCTTCCATATCCTTCAGACCGAGAAGTTCACTCACATGTGCTAGCTGCTGCTGCAGGGCTGTACGGGAATGCTCGTATAAGGCGCCGCGGACAAGCAGATTTTCCTTTACTGTCAGCTTGTCATCCAGACTGTTGGACTGCTGAACGACACCGATGCATTTTCTGATATCCTGATTTTGCCGGCCCAGTGTATGTCCGCATATTGTTACAGAGCCTGCATTCGGCGGAAATAGTGTTGTCAACATATGAATGGTGGTAGATTTACCAGCGCCGTTGATTCCCAGATAACCGAATATTTCACCCTTCTCCACGTGAAAGCTGATATCATCAACAGCGTTAAAGGCTCCATACGTTTTTTTCAGATGTGATACCTCAATAATATGCATAATAAAATCCTCCTCGCTTCATAACCTTACAATATTCTTACATAGTCAGCAAGAGGGCAGCGGGTAAGCGGCATAAAGTCGGGGCTAAGTGGCAGAAATCCGTATTTAAGCTGCATAGTGAACCTGCATACAAAAAAATCAGTCGTCTGAAACAACTGATTGTAAGTAGGTCAGGAATAGACCTTACAGGCTTTTGCATCTGCATTCTTCTGGTGTCTTATCCTCGCGAAAGCCTTTGAATACCGGCTGCCGCAATCCACCCTGCTCTGTATACTGCATGAATTTCACCGTTCCCACAAGCGGCGGTGTGATCCATACAGCTTCTTCATTCCCGGCAGGGATAGTGGGGAACAGGCTAGTATCTGTTTTATCACTATGCTCCATGAGATACGGCAGGGAGGCCCCCATCGTAACATGCCCCTTATACACGATACGGTTTTGTTCATCGTACTGTGCCAGAACAAGAGAGATAATTCCTTTTTCCTTTACGATATAGCCACAGACGATAAAATCATCATCCAGCAGATTCTTACATTTGATCCAGTCCTTTGTCCGCTTTCCGCAAGCATACCGGCTGTCCTTGCGCTTGGCGACGATTCCCTCCAGACCCCGCTCCTTGGTCAATGCAAATAATTCGATACCGTTTGTTTCGATATAGCGAGATATGGAAAGTCTGTCATTTTCCTTTACAGCTTTGCTTAACAGCTTCTTTCGTTTCATCAGCGGCTGATCCGTGACAAAGGCATCCTTGTAATAAAGAATATCAAAGGCAGTAAAGCTGGCAGGCAGCTGTCGGGAATGCAGACGGATTTTAAAGGGATCGGATGTCAAAGTGCGTCTTTGTACCTGGAAAAAATCCGGCTCCCCATCATGAAAGATATACAGCTCACCATCCAGTATACAGCGAACTCTTGCCTGCCTGTGCAGCTGTGTGAGCTCCGGAAACTTATCATTGAGCTTCAGATTCCGTTTATTTCTTAGCTCTGTATATTCTGTATCGAGATACATCAGACAGCGGACACCATCCAGCTTCCACTCATATATATAGTGTTCATCATTGAATGGTGCATCTTCAATACCGATGAGCATTGGGGAAGCGTCCCGTGCAAAGAAATCCATCAGTGCTTTACACTCCTGCGTCTGCCCTTAGGCTTCATTTCTGACAAAGACTGCTGCAGTGCTTCCATCAGATCCACAGGTGTTGCATTATCCTGTTTGCGGTCGCTTGCATGGACGATGTGCTGTCCGCTGATTTTTTCCTCTATGGCACTGCGCAGGCGCTCCTGAAATTCATCGTGATAATCTGCCGGATCAAAGGGCTTTGTCATGGACTGAATGAGCTGCTTTGCCATATCGCTTTCCGCCTTTACCAGCTTGGGATGTGCAAAGGCTTTGGGATTATCCGCTATCTCCTCCGCATAAAATAGTGTCTTCACCAAAATACCATCATCGCTGGGACACAGAGCCAGCAGTGTTTCCTTTGTACCGATTACCGTTTTAGCAACAGCTACAACGTGCAGTTTCGCCATGGCATCCCGCAGCAGCTCATATGCCTTTTCCGCATGCTTTTCCGGAACGGCATAGTAATTCTTTTCATAATAGATGTCATCGATTTCATCCAGCTCCGTGAATTGCAGAATGGTGATGGTACGATCTTTTTCTGCTTTCAAAGCATCAATTTCCTCATTATCCATAATAACGTATTTATCCTTTTCATACTGATAGCCCTTGACAATATCGGCTGCTTTTAATTCCTTATCGCAATGTCCGCAGTATTTTTTATAATGGACGCGCTCATGCGTTTTCCTGCAAAGCTGATTAAAGGAAATATCCACATCTCTGGTTGTACGGTACATCTGAATCGGGATATGTACCAGTCCGAAGGATATCGCTCCCTTATGTGCAACTGCCATATTGATCACCTCACTCTTAGATTGTGAATAACCGATAAAAGCTATACATGAAATAAGGAAAACCAAGGATTTGCATTTTGTACGCAATTTTGATAAAATAGCCGATTAAAAAGGGCTGCAGGTTATAGAGGAGCGCATTGGAAAATGGAACAACAAAAAAAATAAAGTCAAGAGTATTATTTTCATGTATCCATGATATACTATAGATGTCCAGTGAGGTATAAATTTTTCCTACACTTAGAGATAAGGGACTCCGGATGTTGTATTTTGGTGTTGAACACCTGTACATCCTAGGTAAGACTACAGGGATCCTAAAAAATTACACAGGAGACCCACCTGTATTTACAGGGAAAGATCTCTCCTCCTGGACACTGAAAAGCAGATGATGGCAATCATCTGTTTTTTTATTTTCACACCCTGCTATTCCTGTTATAATAGTATCAGAATGATGGAGGATAGTATTATGGATAACAAGGAACGGTTTTTATCAATTTACAGGGAGCATATCCATCGGGAGGGCAGTGAGAAGCTGCTGGAATATCTGCTGTCGGAGCATAGTGATTTTTTTCGGGCACCTGCCAGTACGCGGTTTCACGGTTCCCATGCACAGGGTCTGCTGGAGCATAGTCTCAATGTATATGACTGCTTAAAGGATTACCTGGATCGTACGCGTGTAAAGGAATGCTATCATATGAATTACAATGAGGAAACGATTGCAATCGTAGCGCTATTGCACGATATTTGTAAAATCAACTGTTATAAGGAAAGTATGCGGAATCAGAAGGTAAACGGACAATGGGTACAGGTTCCTTTTTATGAGTTTGATGACAGACTGCCATACGGTCATGGGGAAAAGAGTGTTTATATCATTACAGGCTTTATGCGTCTGAGCAGGGAGGAAGCATTTGCCATCCGTTATCATATGGGATTTAGCGGCAGTGAAGAGGTGCGCAATGTCGGCGCAGCCTTTGAAATGTATCCGCTTGCGTTTGCCTTGAGTACAGCGGATATGGAAGCAACCTATTATCTGGAAGAAAAGTAAAGTGAGGAAGGAAATAAAAGCTGATGATAACAGCGAATACGATATAGATATCCAATAATATTATAGATTTGTAGCATCCTGTCGTTAAAAGCATGCATATACCGCTTATCCTGCACAGGTGTTCGGACACAGAATAA
>OAVH01000536.1_pt1 | contig 27457 bp, 25 predicted proteins | sample 1495281 | NCBI WGS metagenome assembly OAVH01 (sample SAMEA2580082, study PRJEB22360) | human gut metagenome | biome: human gut; feature: human-associated habitat; material: faeces | place: Denmark | collected 2008/2010
ATAGCAGATGAACCAATCATATGCATACTTAGTAAAAAGCCTATAACTGATAAATACTTTCCTATTAAATCGCTGAAAACAGATACATAAATAAAATGCAGGATAAGCTTTCGAAGTCTCTAAAAAAAGCAAGGAATTGCAACCTTGCTTTGACTTCGTATATATAGGCAATATAATAGATCTATTTAATCTTTTATCAATCTGTCAGCACCTGTTTCATTTGTAATACTCATTGGCAAGCGCATGCTCCGCATCCAGATGCCGCAAAATATATATACTAACTGCAATTACAACGAAAAAGGAAATAATATCCGCAAGCGGCGCAGAATATAAGGTTCCTTCAACACCAAACATATTTGGCAGCAGTAACACAAAGGGAACACTTAACACAAAATCACGTAAAAGCGACAGGCCGATGGACAATACCGGCTTTCCCAGCGATTGCAGAAAGATACTGGTTGCCTTCTGTACGCAGCATAAAACAATCGTTCCCAGATATAACCGGAATGCCAGCACGGCAAATTCATTATACAAATCGTTCTCACTGCCGAAAATCTGGATAATCTGTAATGGGAAAAATTCAAAACAGACCATAGCGACAAGACCTACTGCTACCTCGGCAAGAAGCATCGTACGAAACAGCTTTTTCACGCGCTGCATCTGCTGTGCGCCATAGTTGTATCCAACAATAGGCTGTGCCCCTGCCGCAATTCCAACCACAAAGGAAATGACGATTTGAAAGACCTTCATAACGATGCCAACCACAGTCAACGGGATATCCGCACCATATTTTGACTGCGCACCGAAAATGACCAATACATTGTTCATAACCCCCATAATGACAACGATGGATATCTGTGTCAGAAAGCTGCTGATGCCCAGTGGCAGGATTTGCTTCAGCAATGAAAAGCGTAAGTGAAAGCTGCTTTTTGTAAGGGTGACGGATTTTAAATGCTTCACATAATACAATGCCAGTATAGCGGTGACAATCTGTCCGATGATCGTCGCAAGTGCGGCTCCCATCATACCCCAGCCTAATACAAAGATTGCAAGGGGGTCCAATATGACATTGATTAAGCAGCCTGCCAGTGTTGACAGCATTGCGAACTGCGGGCTTCCATCCGCACGAATTATGGAATTCATCATATTCGCAAACATAAAGAATGGGATACCGATCACAATATATGTGAAATATTCATCCGCATAGGCCAGGGTGTTCTCTGTTGCGCCAAAGCCCAGTAATACTTGATTCTTCATGAGGATGAAAAAGATTGTCAATACAATAGATACAAGTATTGTAAATAGAATGGCATTCCCCACACTGCGGTGTGCATTTTCATCATCCTTTTTTCCCTGACAGATGCTTAAAAAAGCAGCACAGCCATCTCCGATCAGTAGTGCCAGGGATAATGCAATGATCGTGATTGGAAACACAACATTGGTTGCCCCGTTTCCTAAATATCCTACACCTCTGCCGATAAATATCTGATCGACGATATTGTATAAAGCAGATACAAGCAGTGACATAATGCAGGGAATGGAAAATTTCAGCATCAGCCTTCCAATCGGCTCCTCCGCCAGATAACGATTAACATTTTGTTTCATAATAGCCTCCATTTCTGTTTTCGCATAATAAAAAGACCATAGCTGTAGCTTGCCACGCGATTGACCTTCACGTGTAAGCTACAGTCACAGTCTTTTACGTCCGTAAGTATAGCACAATAAAAAAATTCATGTAAGTGAAAATTTCAATTTATTTCAATCTCGTATATTTTTCCCTTACCCTCTGTACAGCCTTATAAAAGGTTGAGTTTTTCATTCCGATAAGCTCTTTATACGGACGTAGTGCCTCATGATTCTGCAATCGTTTTACGACCTCTGTTTCAAAATCAGGTGGTAGTGTGATGCGGGGTCTTCCATAGGCGCCCTCTCCTCTTTGCTTTCGTTCAAGAGCCTTCGCTATTCCCTGCTTCTGCCCCTTTTTCACCTGAAGCTGTCTTTTTTTCAATATCAGCTTATGTACTTCCAGCATCCACTGTGTATCCACAACTTTCCCTAAAACCTTTACCTGGATATTTCGCTTCTGACACAGGGTCAGTACCTGGTGAAAATCCATCTCCGTATAATCCAGATAACAGGATAACTCTATTTCATTTCCCTGCATGGCAGCGTCCCTAAGAATTGCTGCTTCCTCTACCTCAACATCATTTTTCATACCTGTCTCCTCGTATGTAACAAATTCAATAAAAGAGCAGGAGGAAACGTGCTGTACCTCCTTCCCTCCTGCTTTCTTTCATGAAATTCTCTGGATTCTCCTTTCCCCTATCATTCTTTTGTAGTCAATTGCTGAGATACTGTGTTGTTTTCCTTATCCATTTGTACCATCTGATCTATGGTATTGTCTGCGGCAGTATCCCTCTGCTTATTTTCATCATCCTCCTCAATGTCTTTTTTTATTTCAACATCGCTTTCTTTTGGAAGTGTCTGATCCTCCTTCGTATTGCTTACAGGCTGCTTTTGGGCAGTATCCTCTGGATCCGTTACCTTTACCTGTACATGCACACTGCTCTCTACAAGCTGCTTGGATGCATTGATTTTTGCATTCAGCAGATTCGTGCTTGTTGCCGCAGGTTTTGGAACCGGTGTAACTTTTCCATCAGGATTTTTTATTGCATCATAGAAATTATATTCTACAGGATTCTTTAACGCTTCCTGGATCACAGAATTGCTAGGATCATAATACATGACAATTGGTGTATAATACCCTGGCTGGTTCGTCGTAGCCTCGCTCCCTGCTAATCTGAATATTCCTCGCATTTCAGTTATTGTAGATGGCAGAGAAACAGTACCAGATAAGCTTGAACATTCCGCAAACATAGACTCTATATCAGTTACACCCTCGGGAATAATCAAATTGATATTTTTTAAAGAGCTGCAACCACTAAAGAAATATCTAGCGCCTAATTCCCCCTTCGGGTTACCGAAAAGATCTGTAGGAATAGTTTCTAATGAAATACACCCTAAAAACAATGAGCCTGCATCTGTAATATTCTCTGATAGCTGAAAGCCTTCCTCTATCATTGTAAGCTTTTCACATTGTGAAAATGAAGACAGTACAGTAGTCGCATTTTCAGGAAATCTATAGCTTGCAGGTATTTTTTCAATACCTGATCTAGTGAAAAGATAGGAAGCATTTACTATTTGTTCTCTAACCTTATCCGGTATGATGGCATCTTCAGGGGATTTAAGATTTTTTAAATCACTGAATGCATCCTCAAAGCTCGTCCAGTTATTACCATCTGTATCAGGACCTTCCTCATCAAACAATAACGTTTCAACTGTTGTTTTATCTAATTCAAAAAATTCATCAGTCATACGCTTTTCTCGGGAAATATATACATTTTTATAGCCATTTACCCTGGACATATTATTCTGCGTAATATACACATAAGGCGTTATGTTTTCATTCGTAAAGGTGATATCTGCCGGATCGCTGCTGCTCTCATAATCCTTGAATATAAGATTAACAGCCTGAGAAGTATTATCGAATATCGTCGCTTCAATACTATCTGCGGAGATTTCCTTTGGTATAAGTAATTGTCGGATGGATTGAACTCCCTCAAACATCTTATAGGTGCTCGTTATATCCTGACCAAGCAATTTCTTGTCCGGAGTTAAATGCTTCTCAAGATCTAAATCTGTTTCATCCCCGATATAATGTATATAATACGCACCCTTTCCACCATCGTAAGGTGCCCCTGTTTCATATACTTTTTTAAATTTCGAATTACATGCTGTAACTTTTCCATTTTCATTGGACATACTGTTATAAATATTAAAAAATTCCGGATCTTTTAATGCATCTTGAACAGCATTATTATCGATATCATATTCCATTACGATCGGTGTTGCGTAATCCTCATAGCATTCAGAAGCTGTTTCTCCAGTATTAGAAAAAGCATTGTGCATACTGATTAGAGAAGCAGGCATTCTTATTCTTCCCACCGCATCACTACAATCACTTAAAAATGAATTCATATTATCCACACTATCCGGAATCCTCATATCAATAGTTTTGATTCCTGAACTCATAAACATACCACCGATATCAGTTAAATGCCCCGTCTTTGGTAAGGTAAAGGTTGCTGTAGAAAAAGAGGAGCTGGAAAATGCATATGCTAGTGTTTCAACATTGTCTGCATATTCAAAAATATCTGTTGGTACATTTGTAAGCGTTGATGTTACTTCAAACAAGGCACTGCCGTCTTTTACACTTGCAGGTATAACGAAGCCATCTTCTATTGTTGTTAGTTCGCCGCATTCTGAAAACAAACCACTAATATCTTCAACATTTTCCGGCAGATAAAAATCACCATTTATTTTTTCAATCGATGAACCTGAAAAAGCACCAAACAAATTAAGAATATTATTTGATTTTTCAAATAAGTCTGCTGGTATATTCTTCAAGCCTGTATAGCTAAATATATAAGAGGCATTTACAACCGCTGGTGGTATTTGAAAGCCTTCCTCGATAGTTTCAAGACTATTACAGTCATAAAATATATTATCTATCGCTGTCACATTTTCCGGTAATGAAAATGATGCAGGTATACTCGTAATCCCGGTACCGGCAAAGGTAGAATCCATAGATGTGATATGCTCTGAGATTTCTGCGGGGATAATGATATCATCAAGGGATGTAATTCCCTGACAATAAGCAAAAGTACCGTCAAAAATCGCCCACTCCTCTCCGTTTTTTTCATATCCCGTTTCATCCACATACACCTTTTTTAAATTACTGAAATCACTACATCCATAAGCAGGTGCAGAATATTCGTTGGAAATAAATACATGCTTACACTCCCTTACATCATCTCGATTATCATCACTCAGATAGGCATACGGCACAACATCTCCAGCTAGTTCAAACTGCTTGTCTGAAATATCGTTTTTTACATCCTTGAATATCAGCTGTATATTCTGTGAGGTATTGATAAAGGTATTTAATTCAATCTTGGAAGTAGGTATGCTTTCCGGTACGACAACCCGTTTGATTTGTGATGCACTATCAAACATTTTGTATGTATTTGTAATCTCTGTCCCGTAAGTAACCATCTGGTTTTTCATTTCTTCCTCCAAATCTAACGTGTCATAGGAAGCAACATAATGCAGATAGTAATTTTCACCTTCTTCATTTACATAAGGAGCGTCTTCTTCATACACCTTGCTAAACTTCAGTTCCACTGGTGTTACACGTCCATCCGGATATTTCTCTGTATGTAAGTTGTTAAATGCATTAGCATACTCTATTTCCCTTTTGACCGTATCACTGTAATAGTACGTCATAACAAGAGGAGTACCATAGCCTTCATAAGCTTCATCAGTATCCGTACCGGCAAATTCAAATGTAGTATCCATCGAAGTGATACTCGAAGGAATTTCCAGTTTACCTCTTGCCTGATTACAGTATCGAAACATATTACTGATATTCTGGATGCCTTCTGGTAAAGTCATATCAATTAGTTTTAGAGAATCACAATATTCAAACATCCTTGATAAATTCACAAGATTTTTGGAAACAGGAAATTTAAATGTAGCTTCTTCTATACCTGAGTATTGGAAAGCTTCATTTAAATCTGTCAGACTGACAGCGTTATCAAACATTGTATTTGGAGCTGTGGCTAAAGAACTACAGCCATAAAAAATTTCACTTGCATCTGTAACTGATGCAGGTACTTTAAAATCAGCCGGTATGCTTTCAAGATCCTCACAATCTCCGAATATATTTTGAATCGTTGTTACGTTTTCAGGAAATTGAAAGGTTGAAGGAATTTCCTTGATTCCCGTACCAGAAAATGTATTTTTCATATTTGTTATAGTCTTATACATATTCGGTGAGAATATGATATTATCGAGACTTGTAATCGTCTTACATCCATAGAAAGCACTCTGTAAATTTGTCCATGTGCCTTTCTCATCAAACAAAACCTTTTCAACACTGTAATTTTCCATAAACAAATCATCTATCGTTTCCATAGATGAGGAAACAAATATATTTTTAAAGCCGTCGTAACTATCATATCCATAATCTATCATATTTACATAGGGTGTCACATGCGCATTGGTGAACACGCGATCAGATATATCGGTACTACCCTCATCCCCGTAAATAAGCTGTATCTCACTTGAAGGCTTTGCATTTTTGGCGTTTTGAAACGTATTTGTCTGAATTACATCAGAATTGATTTCAGACGGCATCAGAACACGTTCCAGCGTCTGATTTCCTTCGAATAATTTATATGTAGTTGTGAGCTTCGTTTTGGTTGTACCGATGACACCCTTTGCATCAAGGTCATTCGTCATATCCAGATATGTTCTGCTTTCCCCGCTTTTTTCTCCAATATAATGCACATAATAGTTTCCAAAACCGTCAGATTCCTCATAGGGAGCTGCTGTATCTCCATACACTCTTTCATAATCTGATACAGCTACCACCACTCTAGGCCCAGACTGATTCCTGCTCAATACATATTTTCCAAGCGTAAAGGCGCCTGCTGCTATAGCAACAAAGAATACCAATGCTCCCAATATGAAATACAGCTTCTGTTTGTTTATATTCTTCCATTCCATCTGCATTCCTCCTGTACTAATCCTTCTGCTCCGCTGTCACCTTTACCTGAAATCCGAATTCCCCGCTCTTGCTTGGATAAAATTTCAATAGATAATAATCAGTCTGTTCCTCTGTATGCTTTAATTCCATTCTGTTATCACTGATATTTGTAATTCCCGGTGTTTGATTCACTGCAACTTGTGCCTTTGTTTCATCCGTTGTAACCATACCGTCTGCGGCAATGTATTTTCCATCCTTATCACAGTGATACAAACTATACCGAACGGTCCCGGTATATCCGCTGTCTGTAAGTACTGTAATCCTGTACTTCATTGTGACATTGGATATGTCATCCCCTTCCTTATTCGTAACAGCAAACTGATAACTGCCAACCTGCCCATGATCGATTTCAATCTTTGAGCCTCCGGTAACAAGTGCTGTTTTAGGCTCGGCAATCTGTGCATAGGCAGTCCCTCCAAGTGTTGTACTATACTTTCCAAAGGTCACAAACAGCACGACAATGATCAGTGTCATTGCCGCCAATATGATTTTTGTTTTTCTTTCCATTGTTAATCCCTTATTCATCACTTTCATCCTCCTTCTTATCCGGCCACAGCGCAATCAGCATGGCTCCACCTGCCACACATGCCATCCCTGCAGGACTTTTCAGCTTCTGAATCAGTGTCCCTGCATAAGGGATTACAAACATGATTTTTCCTTCAATCATTTCCTGTGTGATCGGTTCATCCATACGGTTATTCGCATCTCCCTTCACAAGGATAACTTCTGCTTTTTTCTCTACGATGCGATGCGTAATCAGTGAGTTGTTTTTTCGATAGGTGATAATGTCCCCAACCTTGTAGGTTTTCTGCTCCTGTAAAAACGCCATACTTCCAGTTTCTATTGCCGGACTCATGCTTCCGGATAGAAAGATTACCTCCCCCCATCCGAAAAGCTTTGGTAACCGGGTGGACTTTGTTGTCTGTACTGCGAGATACAGCTGTGAAAAATACAGAATCAGCAAAATCCCCGGTATTACAAGCTTCAGAGGTTTTCTGATTCGCTTATTCATGCTTTTCTTTCTTCCTGCTTGCAGCTACAAGCATCAGAATTCCGATACTGAACAGGAACAGCGCCCCGTATAACAGGATATCGGAAGCATCCCCGGTATTTACAAAATCGGTATCTGCAGCATCCTCTGTGGGAATGACATAAGCTTCCTGTTTGCCAATTTGTCCGTTCTTATCGTTATTTTCAGATGCTGGAGGATCGGATGGCGCTGCAGGCTCGTTTTTATCGTTCTGTGAAGGGGTTTCTTCACTTCCAGGCGGTTGCGTAGCTCCGTTATCCTCAGGCTTTTCATGATCCGAAGGCTTCTGTATATCGTCATCCCCCTCGTCTTTTGGATCATCTGGATTCTCTGGCTTCTCAGGTGCTTCATCTATTTGTTCACCATCAATGCGCAGGTGCATGGTATAGGCTGCGCCGTCAGGAATATCCGCATAGCTTTTTCCTTCAGGAGACCATCGCCATTTTAAATGCAATTCCTCCTGTTCCTCTACCCCCAGTAATGCTCTGGTATATTGCAGCGGTGTTTCTGCTGTTTTCCATTCCCTTGTATCACCAATCAGATACTCTCCTTTGCTGTTCAGCAACTGATATTCCATTGGAATACCCTCCGCATTCGTTTCACTCAGGGTGAACAGATATGTCGATGTAAAATCCGCAGAATTATAAACAGTAAAGACATATTCGCCTTCTGCATCTGCCATAATCCGTTTTCTTCCATTCAGCAGTGTAAAGATATCCAGCGTACTGTTCTGCTTCCATTCTGTTTTTTCATCATATACCCTGATACTGGATTCCTTTTTCTGTGCATTCACCTTTAAAGGAAGTGCCAGTACAAACATGACTGCAGCAATCATGCATAGCATACTTCCTCTTTTCCGTAGCTTTCTTTTCCTGTCCATGATATCCTCCCTTAGCTTCTTTTTTCTATCCTTGTCAAAAGGCTTCATCTAACAGAAGCCCTTTGATAGAGACAGAAATCCATCTCTATTTTTGAAGCCTAATCTTTTTGTGAAAGCACAGCCTTAACAGTCAGCTTAGGACTTAGCGTCGTTGCATTTTCTGCTATACTGTTATCTTTTGAAATGCTGGCATCATCCTCGCCAAAAGCCCATCTCCAGTGTACATAGATTTTTTTCTTATTCGATCCAGAGCTCCAGTCCAGACTGGTAAGTGCATAGCTTTCCGGTGTTGGGGCATCAGCTGCTGTCCACTCGGAACTACTTGGTAACGTATCACTTTCTGTGATTGCCAGCTCGATTGGTACGGATGTATTTTCCATTTTTGCAGTAATCGTTCCTTCGACAGTCACCTCGGATGTATTCTCGATTTCGATTTCCTTTACACCAGCTGTTCCCGGTGCGATTTTATTTGTGGCTACATCGGCTTCTGCATTGGTACCGTCACTATCTTTTGGATTCTTAAATATACTTAAATCCGCGTTTAAATCTTTATTCAAATCTCCCGCTTTTACCTCAAATTTGGCGACAGAAGCAGTGTCTGTCCCCCCCAGCTCCGTCTGATACTTTGCGATTGTTCCTGCTGCCGCACATGTCAGCAGCAATGCGCCGGCCAGTGCCAGTCCTCCAATTTTGTTCTTCTTACTCATTTTCATTTCCTCCTTCTTTCCTTGTATGTCATGAGTTTCTTAAATCATCCATTCCCCCTATGTCCATGGGCTTCATCATTTGGATCCTTTTCATGCTTTCTCAATACACTTAAGTTTTTAAAATGCTTCCTGCATTCATATGCAGCAATCAGGATACAGCCGGCCCCTGCAATATGGAAGCCCTGCTCTGAAAGAAACACCAGTATTCCTGCGACTCTGGGTATCGTACATACAGAGACACTCCGTATTTGAGCGGGTGTAATATATCGCTTACCTGTATCATTTTCTATTTGATACCACGTTTTTCCCTGTTTTTTTATACAGCCAACCTGTAGCGAATCCCCATCCGAATAGATGATTACGTCCTGTTTCTGAAGGATGCCCGATGGCATATGTGCAATCATCAGGTCATCCTTATGCAATCCACAATATCGATCACCGCTTCCAATCAGATACGGTGTCCATCCAACGATGTTTGCCGGCTGGTTCGGTTGTGCAAGTCTGCTGATAATCAATGTGATATCCATCATCATCCATATGATCAGCAATATCCAAAGAAGCCGCTTTACATGCCGCATGGTTGCTTACCCACTCCCCCTATATGCTTTGAAGGTTCCCTTTCTTGCTCTCATCTTCCGGCTTCCTTTCCCTTCTTTGCCTGTGCCTGAAAGCATGCGACCTGCGCATCCGCCTCCTTACGACTGATCTGCTTTCCTTTGTAATAAAATTCTTCTACCTCATCCTGTAGCAATAAATGCGCAATACCCGCCATACGGTACTCCTGATGTGTATATTGTGTATCGTCTTTTCCAGTCTCCCGCATTATCTCTGCACCCACTCTCTGATTTCATTGTAATGCTGTTTTGATACCGGAACATGGTGGTTCCCCCTGATTGTAAGCTCATATCGTTTTAATGAAAGTACGTGATAACGGTTTACCAAATAGCTTTTATGGATCCTGCAGAACATTCCGTTCCCCTTCTCTTTCAGCTGCTCCTCCAGCTCGACCAATGTTATCCTCGCAAATATATCATTTTTCATATGAAGGATACTGTTCATATTGAATGCCTCACAATAAAGGATGTCACTGACCTGTACCACATGATAACGATTTTGTTGATCCTTCACAGTTATCGTTCCTTTTTTCTCTACCTCCCTGTTGACAAGCATATCCAGATATTCCTTCGTATAGGAAGCAAGCTGATTGGGAAACGCCTCTCCCTTGACTACATTGTTTAAGGGATTTGAAACATGCATATGAATTACAGAAAGTTTTCCTTTTTCCTCTTTCCACACAAAGGTTACCCTCTGCATATCGCGATATATTTCTCCGCTGGCTGCACTGGTCACCCCGATATAGCGCCCCATGATAATACATTCATGCGTATCATGACTTGCACACATATATTCCTGTGAGGTGAGCTGTATATGCGGAAGCTTCTCTGCATCTCTTTTCAACACGGCGATAATACTGTCCTTCCCCTGATAAAACTCATCCGCATTCGATCCGATCCACATACAGTTTTTATGAAGCTGCTCCGCTACAAAAGCAAGATTTCCCTGATAATGCCGATTCATAATTTCCTTTGTCAGCTCAATACAGCTATTGATCTGTTCCTTCTTCATCCCTACTACCGTCCCTTTACTGTAATACAACATAATTGATATTATGTTGTATTACTCTTTTTTATCGAAATAAAAAGCATGTAAAAGGATTACATGCTGAGATGTATATTTTTATATATAGTTCATATCATTGCCAGAGGCTCATGATATATTTTCAGTATGCTCGTACCTTTATAAATAGCAGGTAACCCTCCTAAACATCACACATAAATCACACAGAATATAGAAATCTGACTATTCACCAATATATTTTCCCATTCACAAATAAATGTTGAGTATTGCTTTCTGAAATGCTACTATAAGTCCATAAAACATAATATAATTATTTACATAGCTGATAGAAATCGTTTTTTTATTACATGAAGGTATAAAAAAAACACTGAATTTATCAGTTCACAAACATCTAACAACATAATATCAATTATGTTGTTGCTTTCCTTGTATGATATCCAATCGAAAATAACGCCATACGGTCAATCATTTTCTGACATGCCTGAATACTTGTCTTTGTATAGATTCTTGTTGTTTCAATACTCGAATGTCCCAATAGATCCGCAAGGCGTACAAGATCCTTTTCCATACGGTAAAAGGTATAGGCAAATAAATGACGTAGATTGTGGGGAAATACCTTTTCGGGATCAACGCTGGCATATGCACACAGGTTCTTCATCATTCTCCAAACATTGCTTCGATCCAGATGATTTCCCTGACTGGTCAAAAAGACAGCCCCATTTATGATATCCCTGTCTCTGCAATATCGAATCAGTGTCTGTTTCAGCTTCGCAGGAAACAGGATTTCTCTTATTTTACCTTTATTTCTAATCACTGCACTGCCCTTCTTTAACGCTTCCACCGTGATAAACCGGATTTCACTGACTCTGATTCCGGTAGAACAAATGGTCTGAAGCAGCATCACCAGCTGATCGTTCCCTTTCTTTTTCGCAGCCACAAGCAGGCGCTCATATTCCTTTCTTGTCAGATTGTGTTTATCGTCGTGAAAGATTTTTTTCTGAAGCTTATGGAGTTTGACTCTGCAATCTGCAAGTCCAATAGAGGAAAGCAGCAGATTCACAGATACCAGCATGCTATTTGCACTCGCCGGTTTGTAGGTATCCAGCAGGGATTGCTTATACAGCATGACAGCTTCCTTAGTGACAGCCTGTTCCTGGGGAAGATATTCATAAAAGCGACGGACATCGCGCATATACTTTTCAATCGTAGCCTTACTTTTTTCTTCCTGTATCAACTTTTTATGGAATCTGTTCAAATGATGTAATGTCAATATCGTTCTTTTCATAAATGGCGACCTCTTTTCATTATAGCAATAATAGCACAGTTATCTCTCTTAGCTATATGGTAAATATTGGTTATGATTATACAGCCTTCTTCAATGACTCATTAGAATTAAATTTATCTAGGTATTTTTATTTTGATACCAAGAAAAAAGCGAATGCATATCCTGGCAGATCGTTCATTCGCTTTTTCTGTAATATTATTTTATTTTATGAGGGTGTGCTAGGACTAGCTGCTGATACGGTAACGCTTCAAAAACTCTTTGGTACGCTCCTGCTTTGGATGCTCAAACAGCTGCTGCGGTGTACCCTCCTCAGCGATAACCCCCTTGTCCATAAATACGACACGGGTGCTGATATCATGGGCAAACTGCATTTCATGGGTAACGACGATCATGGTCAAACCCTCACTGGCCAGATCCTTCATGACATCCAGAACATCACCGACCATTTCTGGATCTAATGCACTCGTCGGCTCATCGAACAGCAGAACCTCCGGCTCCATGCACAGGGCACGGGCAATAGCCACACGCTGCTTCTGTCCGCCGGATAGCTGCATGGCACTCGCATTCGCAAAGGATTCCATACCGACCTTTTTCAGATACAGCATCGCCTTTTCCTTTGCATCTGCCTTGCTTCGCTTTAATACCTTGACCTGTCCGATCATACAATTTTCAAGCACACTTTTGTTGTTAAAGAGATTAAAGGACTGAAATACCATACCGACATGCGTACGGTGCTGATTGATATTGATTTCCCCCTTCAGGATATCCTTACCATGATACAGGATTTCTCCCGCATCCGGTGTTTCCAGCAGGTTGATACAGCGAAGCAGTGTAGACTTACCGCTGCCACTGGATCCGATAATGGTGATTACCTCCCCTTTATCGCAATGAAAATCAATGTCATTCAATACCTCCAGCGAACCGAAATGCTTTTTCAGATGTCTGATTTCTATGATCGTATTCATATTATTCACTCACCCTTTCTATCGGTACGCTCTGAGAGGACGGGCCTGACATTTTCGGCATATTCATACGTCCCTCAACAAAGGAGAGAAGCTGGGTTGCAAATGTCGTCAGCAGCAGATATAAAATTGCCGCAACGATAAACGTCGGAACATACAGCATCAGACTTCCGGCAACCGAGCTGGATTGGAAATACAGCTCAATAACACCGATGACATTCAGCATGGAGCTGTCCTTGATATTGACAATGAATTCATTTCCAATCGAAGGAAAGGAATTGCGGATTGCCTGGGGTAAAATGATACTCATCATCGTCTGCGTGGAGGTCATTCCCAGACTGCGGGCTGCCTCGTTCTGTCCCTTGTCAATTGACTGGATACCGGCACGGATGATCTCCGCCATATATGCACCTGTATTGATGGATATAATGGTAATACCTGCAGTAACCGGTGACCAGTTTAATATCGGACGAAGACCATGATAAATAATCAACGCCTGTACCATCATCGGTGTACCACGGAATATCCATACATACAGACCGACAAAGCCGTGTAATATCCGTTTTATGATGCGGGAGACTGCGGAATCGCGTTCTTCAATGCGCACAGCACGGATTCCTCCCAGCAGCAAACCAATCACCAGACCAATCAGTGTACCGCATACTGCCAGCAGCAGTGTAATTTTAATTCCATACCAGAACAAAGGAATATTGTCCTGGAAAATCCACCAGGCCTGGGCAAACATCCCATCCGGTTTTGCGGATGCTATCATCATGATTGTAATCTCCTATTCTATTCTGCTTTTGGCTGACTCTCTCTTGCTTCCTTCATCCACTGATCTCTTGTTTCCTTGGAAATACCGTCCAGTGATTTCTGTACAGCGTTGAACAGCTCAGAATCACGGCTTCCCTCCTTCAGACCGACAGATACGGAAGTATCAATATCAAAGCCCTTGCCCTTCGCAAAGTGTACGATTGTTAAATCCTTGTTTGCTTCCACGGCACCCTCGGCAACCGGAAGCTCTGCGGTGATTCCATCCACTTCTTTATTCTGCAGGGACAGGATCATTTCCGGATATGTCGCCTTCGGTGTGGCATGCTTTACACCCTTGATCTGATCGATGATCGTATCATAGTTTGTACTTTTCTGACCGATGATGGTCTTGCCCTTAAACTGCTGGATATCATTGAATTTCGCAGCCGCATCTCCTTTACGCACAATCATGACCATTTCAGACTCATAGTAAGGAGATGTGAAGTCAATTCCGTTTTCCCGTGTTTCATCCTTTGTCATACCGGCGATGATGGCATCGATTTCACCGGATTCCAGAGCCGGCTGCAAGCCGTCCCAGGATACCTTTTTGATGACGATTTCACGATCCAGATCCTTTGCAATCTGGCGTGCAACACGCACATCATAGCCGTCACAGAAACCGGCACCGCCGATGGAAACACTCGTTTTTGTCTGTTCCTTTGTCTGCCAGTTGAAGGGTGCATAGTTACACTCCATACCAACCGTAAAGGTTTCTTTTCCTGTGTTTTTTGATACATTTTTGTCATCATCACTGCTGCCGCAGCCTGCAAGTAAAAATGTCATAGCAAATGCTGCTGTTAATAATCTTTTCATAAATTTGTCCCTCTTTCCTTATATCTGGCGTATCGGATATATCTTCCCGCCATCATGCAAACAAAAAAGCCGTGCTATTACACGACTCACTCACACAAAGCAGAGTTGTTAATAGCTCCTCTTCTTAACGAAGGAGTGCCATGAGTATTTCCCATGACCCCAGAAGTGCATCCGCCAATGCAGCATCTTCGGCGATGATTACCTTTCAAAGCTATCTCCGTCTGCCGACTCCAGCTTTTACTCTGACGCATCGCTGCCTCTATACGATTTTTCTGTCCTATATACTTTAGCGTAAATTCCACTGTTTGTCAATGCTGTATGAAGAAATCAACCATATTTAACAGCTACTATGCACAGCCTTAGAAAATAAATATATGCATATGAGAGGTAACTGCCATATAATCTGTTACAGTAGCATCATATTTTATCCTTACATATCATATCACATATTGATGACTTGACTGTGCATAGTAACTTATGAATCCCACCTCTTATTTCATTGCTTTTCTTTTGCTTTATATCGGTTCTTCAGATACAGAATTAAAGCAAGCAATGCCAGTCCGATTGCCCCACCTGCGGTATCAATCAGAACATCCTTTAATTGTCCGCTTCTTCCAGGTACAAATAACTGATGAAATTCATCCGTTGCCGCATAAGCTGCTGTAGCAGCCAGAGCCAAAAGCAGCCACGGCTCTTTTTTATATCCCCGTATCGTTAATCCCAGCAAAATTGCCAGTACAGCATACTCACTCATATGTGCCGCCTTGCGTACCAGAAAGCTTGTCATATCCCGTATGATTTCATTTTTCATGATATCCAGAGAGAACAAAGCGTCAAGCAGACGCACAAAGACATCGCTCATTTCCTGGGAATCATCCGCCACCTGTGCAGAGAACCAGAAAATCACAAGCATCCACAGGATGCACAGGAGCGTATAGCAGTGTATCTTTTTCATGCTTCATCACCTGTGCATCATTATAAAATAAGATTTGTAAAAATACCAGTTTATTTTGCAGTGACAGCTTTTTTCATGCTTTCTTTGTATTATTTATCCTTTGCATCCGCAGGTATGGTATCCACTGTTTTAAAGCTGTAGCCAAGCTCCTTCATATTTTTGATAAAGGTATCCATCGCCTCATAATTCCCCTTATTGCTTGGATGAAGCAGATAGATTGCTCCCTCATGATAATGATCCATCATGGTTTTTAATGCCTCAGTGCCTGACACATCACTCGCATAATCGTAATAGGCATGACTCCAGAAATAATTGCTGTAGCCTAGATCCTTCACCAGCTTCATCGCACGCTCACTGCTTCCACCCTTTGGAAAACGGAAAACCTTTTTCATTGGCTGTCCGGTAACCTCCATATACGTCTTTTCTGTCTCGGTAATCTCTGCAACGAATGTATCAATGCTTGCGGCATTGGCCAGCGTTGTCATATCGTAATGATGCCAGCTGTGATTACCGATCACATTGCCATCCTTTACGAGCTGCCGTATGAAGTCTGCTTCTGTTTTAATATAATTTCTTGTCAGAAAATAGGTTGCCTGTACATTGTTCTTTTTCAGTACATCTGCAATCTGCTTAATATAGGTGATATCATTCCCGCCTTCGTCAAAGGTCAGATAAATCACCTTTTCTTTAGGACCCTGATAGTAGGCATCATATTTCTTTAACAGCTTTTCATCCTTGGCACCGGTTGTCCGCTGATGATCCTTGCTCTTATTGAACCACCATTCCTCCATCGTGTTGTCGTAGCTGTCATGATCGTAATATAGCTTTGTGGCCGTCGGATCGGCACATACCTGTACACTTCGCTTAACACTTGCCGCATTACCACTGTTATCCTTCACCGTATACGTCAGGGTATAGGTTCCCTGCTTCTTCATATTTACACTGCCAGTGCATTTCACCTTCTTGCTCAGATCTCCATCGTACGTATCGATTGCCTGAAATCCCGGCTCCTGATAGCTTCCGTTTTCAAACACACGAATGGAGCTTCCTCCCTTTAGCCTGATTTTTGGCGCTGTTGTATCGACAACGCGAACCTTGCGCTCTACTGTTTTCTGATATTTATCAAAGGTATAGGTCAGAGTATAGGTTCCCAGCTTCTTCATATTCAGACTTCCCTTTACCTTTACCTCATCACTGTAATCAGAGAAACGAAAGCGTGCCCTTGCACCGGGATCCTGAAAGGTTGTATGAACTTCCACCTCCATCGTTTTTGGGCCGTTTAATGCCAGCAGCGGTGTGAATAATCCACTGAAAAACAACAGCTTTATCAACAAGGCTGCCACGGCAACCCCAATCAATCCAAATATCCCGTATATAATACTTTTGCAGCGTTTGCTCACATGCATCACCTCTATCCTAACGATATGTAAAACGCCTGCAAATTATGCCGTATCCAAGAGATGGATCATCCCATAATCTCCTTTGACTGGCAAAACTTTCATACCATGTAAAGAATTATGAAAGCAGTGTAACTATGCTGCTGGATGATCTTTTACAAGGAAATCTGCAAAATTTTACTGTGTACTATCAATCCAATCTGGAAAATACGACCAGCTATTACGATCTTGTTAGTGAAAATTCATACCAGACCTATGGGCCCGCACTGCGCACGCTACTCTTAGGTATCCTCATGCCCTTAGAAAGAGCTATCATATCATCAGTAACCGCGAACAGGGACAAGGCAGATATGATATCTGTCTGGAAAGCAAAAAGCAGGAAAATCCATCCTTTCTGTTTGAATTGAAATATGCCAGAGATAAAGCTGTTGATTTAAAAAGATTAGCACAGCTTGGTTATCAACAGATCATTTCAAAGCAATATGATCAGGGCTTGCAGCCAGTCATACGCATCTATCTGGCTCATCGCGGTAAACAGGTAGAGGTATACACAAAGCAGAAACTAGGTAACTTAATAGGGTTTCTAAAATAATCTAAGGGAAGTGGAAGATCTCAAATAAGAAAAGGTGGGGAAAAAGAAACCCCCAAGAAGTTTAAATCGCAGTCCTGAATAAGGCTACATCAGAGTGTTGACAAACTATCTGTTTTGAAAAATTACCAGGAAAAGAATTTTAAAAGTTGGAAAAAACAGTCAAAAAAAGAGTGATTTTAGATATGAAAACCCTAAAATCGCTCTTTTTTTTTATCATTATGAGGAACATAAAAGGCCGTTGACAAAGTTGTTTTTCAAACCGGCTTTGTCATACAGCCTGACGCAGTTCTGAAGAAGGCTGCGTTTTTTATACACGATATGTGTACTTTTCATAATCGTGCTTATCTATGTGCAATAACTAACTGCAGGACTTCTCCTACAAAGATCAGATACAAGCTGCTTATTTCTTATATTGATACATCGCAATGATCTGTTCTGCACAGCGAATGCCATCAATCGCTGCCGATACGATTCCACCTGCATAGCCTGCCCCTTCACCACACGGATATAATCCAGAGACAGAAAGACTTTGCAGACACGCCTTATCCCGCTCCAGCCGGACTGGCGAGCTGCTTCTGGTTTCCACGCCGGTCAATACAGCATCATTCATCGCAAACCCCTTTAGTCTGCAATCCATGGCGATAATCGCCTCCTCCATTGCGGAGGTCACGTAATCTGGCAACAGCGCATGCAAATCACAGGGTGTAACACCCAACGCATAGCTTGGCTTCACACTTCCCATTGCCTGGCTTGCCTTATGCTTTAAAAAATCCTCTACCCGCTGTGCAGGGGCCCGATAGTTCCCCCCGCCCATCTGAAAGGCTTTTCTTTCCAGTGCTTCCTGATAAGCGATTCCATCGAGTGCATGTTCCCCATAATCCTCCGGGCGAATCTGTACCAGCAGGGCACTGTTGGCATTTTCCTGATCACGGGCATGCTCACTCATCCCGTTGACGACCACACCGCCCTCCATGGATGCCGAAGGAACGACACTGCCTCCCGGACACATACAGAAGGTATATACACCACGGCCGTTTGATGCTGTATGCGTTAGTCTGTATTCTGCCGCATGCAGCCGCGGATGTCCGGCATGTCCCTTATATTGTGCCTGATCGATCAATGTCTGCGGATGTTCTATTCTGGCACCGATGGCAAATGCTTTGGGATGCATCGTAACACCACGATTTTGCAGCATGCGGTAAGTATCTCTGGCACTGTGTCCGATGGAAAGAATCAGCTGCTCTGCCGGAATCTGCTCCCCATTGATAACAATACCGCATAATTCGCCCTTTTCAATAATCAAATCCTGCAGACAACTGGAAAAGCGTACCTCACCGCCCAGCGCGATAATTTCCTTACGCAGCTGTTTTACGATATCACGCAGCAAATCGGTACCGATATGCGGATGCGCCGTGTATAAGATATCCGCAGGCGCTCCAAAGCGTACCAGCTCCTCCAGCACCTTATGTACACGCAAATCCTTAGAGCGCGTCGTCAGCTTTCCATCAGAAAATGTTCCGGCACCGCCTTCTCCAAACTGCACATTGCTTTGCGGATGCAGGCTTCCGCTTTGCCAGAAATCTTCCACGCTTTTTACACGTTCCTCAACGCATTGTCCACGTTCGATGACCAATGGACAATACCCCATCTGTGCCAGCAGCAAAGCCGCAAACATACCGGCAGGGCCAAAGCCCACGACAACCGGACGATTCTGTAGTCCGACGATTCCCTTTTTCGGATATACATAATGATATTCCTGAACACGTGTGACATCCTTAATATGCTTGTTCAAGACAGCATCCTCGTGTCTGACCTTACAGTCTAGACAATATGTAAAATGCACATCCGTTTCCTTTCGGGCATCCAGACTTTCCTTATAGATTCGCCAGGAAAGAAGCTCCTCCTTCGGAATGCGAAGCTTTTTGATGAGCTTCAGCGGCAGCAGCTCCACAGATTCATCCAGCGACAGCTTAATTTGTTGTATACGCAGCATAGTACTCTCCTTTTCAGGCATACAGATGTTTTACTATATGCAGTTTTTTTGAACAAATAATAACAAGGCAGGATACAAAAAGTGTGAGTAGCATAACAAGTCCATACACAGCAAGAGAGTTCATCAGCGGCCATATACGCAAAAGCGTATTTACAAACATGATATGCATAACATAAATCAGCAGTGACAGAATACGCAGTGTTTTATATACCTTATTGTCCTTGAGATGGATACGCAGCAAGCCCAGAAACAGAAAGAACATGCACGGAAGAAGCATTGCATACATACTTGTCAAATCATGCATAAAGCCATTATCCTTCAAAGCAAAGCATTCTGCAAACAGCAGAAGCATACTCACAAGCAGACCCAGCAGCACGGTCCAGTTTTTCAGGTATAAGGTTCGCTGTGCAAAGAGCGCCCCCATAGCGACGAATATCACACCGAAGAACAGACCGTTGCGCGTCGTGGAAAACACCTGCAAATACATATGATAGACGGTTTGAATACCCGGAAGCTGCTGCAAATACCCACCGTACACATTGCCGGCCATACCAAGCAGATACAGAAGGATGCCGATGCCTATGGTTTTGGCAAGCCCCAGCTTAAAAAGAGCAAAATATACTAGTGGCACGGCAATGAGCAACGCAGGCAGAAACCAGAGATGGTAAAAGCTTCCGGTGAAAAAGAAATCACGCACATACAGCAGCATACTGTCTGCTGTAATTCCATCCTGCCCCTTTAACAGCATATAGGTAAAGGGCAGATACAAAATTGTCCATATGATATAAAGCTTACACAATCTCCATAAATAATGCTGCAGCTGTGCCTTATTCTCATAGTCATTCCATTCCCGTTTGAAATCCAGCTTTCTAAAAAACAGAAAGCCGCTTGCGACGAAAAAGAACGGTACTGCCAGTCTGGCCAGAATCTGAACCAGCACGAAGTTACCAGTGGCATTCACATCCAGCAGCGGCCCGGTATGTATACAAACCACCAGAAATGCACTGATAAATTTTGCGACATCCAGTGCGTAGTAATTCTTACGTTCCATGAAAATCAACCATCCCTTCTCTTGAAAAATAGCCACGCGATCTGTGGCTATTTATATATTCTTGGCACGCGCTGTGAAATCCAGCACAGTGTTTCGTTGTTTATGGTCTTTGCCAGTCTGCTGAGCTCATCCACCGGAAGTGTTTCTTCTCCATCGCTGCCAATCAGGGTAGCGACATCTCCTTCCTGCACAGCATCAAGCCCGGTGATATCCACCATCATCTGATCCATGCAAATATTTCCGATGATGGGAACACGTTTTCCATGCAGCAGCACGCACGCCCCCTTATTGGACACACTGCGCGGGAAACCGTCCGCATAGCCTACCGCAAGGGTAGCGACTCTTGTGCATTCCTTTGCCTTGAAGTGGCGGCCATAGCTGACTGTGACACCTGGCTGTATCTCTTTCACGAGGGAAACATTTGCCTTCCATTCCATAATTGGCTGAAACTGCGGTGCCGTACGGATTTCAACGGCATCATCGCTTGTGACCCCCATCCACAACAGCCCGGGGCGCACATAATCGTATTTCAGATTCGGATAATTTAAAATACCGTAGCTGTTTTGTAAATGCGTTGTTCCAGGATCAATGCCTGCAGCCCTTAAATCTGCCAGCACACGGTCAAACAATGCAATCTGATGATCCGTAAAGCGGCAGTTTTCCTCATCCAAACAGTCACTCACGCTGAAATGGGAAAAAATTCCGCACACAGCTATATGATCCATATGATACAGCGCCTTGATATCCTCGATATGATACGCATGCTCCTGCGCAACAATCCCGATTCTCGACATGCCGGTATCCACCTTGGCATGGCCTTTTATAACGATGTCATGCTTTCGACCGTATGCGTTCAGCTTCTGTGCATACTCCAGAGATACCAGTGTCTGTATCAGAGAAGCCTCATGCAGATAATGAAAATGAACAGGCGGTGTATAGCCAAGCACCAGAATCGGACTCTGAATGCCATGCTCACGCAGTCTAACTCCTTCATCTACACTGCTTACGCCGAAAAAATCAATGCCCTGCTGTTCCATTACCCGGGAGCATTCCACATCCCCATGCCCATAGCCGTTCGCCTTGACGATTGCCATGATTTTGCTGGTAGAGGGCAGCAGCTTCTGTACTTCTTTTATATTATGAGAGATCCTGGACAGATCGATTTCCAGCCAGGAACGCGTATTGCTCATCAGCACATTATCCACCTTCTTTGTTATTCCATTGCCAGTGCTACAAGTCTGTCAATCAGTTCCGGGAACGGAATACCGGCTTCCTTCATCATCGTCGGATAACGGGAGGTATCGGTAAAGCCCGGAATGGTATTCACTTCATTTAATATGATTTTTTCATCCGGCGTGACAAACATATCCACGCGTGTCATACCCTTGCAATTCATAGCGCGGTATGCCTTTTTTGCGATTTCGCGCGCCTGTGCAAACAGCTCCTTACTGATGCGGGCAGGACAGTAAATATGGGAATCCACCATCTCATACTTGCCCTCATAATCAAAGAACGGTGCAGCCGTTTCGATTTCATCCACACTGCCCGCAAACAATTCTTTGTTTCCCATCACCGCACAGCCGATTTCAAAGCCCTCAATGGTTGTTTCCAAAATGACCTTTCCCTTGCCATCATGATAGAATGCATCCTTCATCGCTTCCTCAAAGCCGTCAAAGGACTCCATCTTATGGATGCCAAAGCTGCTTCCGGCATTGGCTGGCTTGATAAAAATCGGCAGACCCAGCTGTTCCTTAGCATCTTCATATACTGCGCGATAATCAAGATCATCCTGCTCATAAACACATACAAACGGTGCACAGGAAATCCCGGCATGCTCCATGACAATATGTGCCATTTCCTTGTCCATGCAGATCGCACTGCTCATATGACCGCAGCCGACATAAGGAATTCCGCTGAGCTCAAACAATCCCTGAATCGTTCCATCCTCTCCGTTTTTTCCATGCAGGATCGGAAAGATGCAGTCAACCTCCATGCGTGTAAAGGTTCCATCCGCATGCAGCTTCAAAAAGCCCTTGCAGCCCTCGCTGCTGGATAGTACACAGGGTGTGCAGTGCTCGTCTTGCAGCCAGGTATCATGCTCGATTCCCTCTACATCACCATCATATGCATACCACTTTCCATCCTTGCTGATTCCGATGAAAATAAGCTCATAACGCTCCTTATTGATTTTGTGAATCAGGCTGCCTGCAGAATGCAGAGAAACCGGATATTCACTGGATTTTCCTCCAAATATAATCGCTAATTTTATTTTTTCCATATGTATGTGCTCCTTATTGTTGTTCCTGTACCAGTACATCTACAACCTCATCCAGCTTCATGCCGCGGCTTCCCTTTACCAGCAGCATGCACTCCTTATGCATGTACGGCTTCAGATAACTGATCAGCGCTTCCTTGTCTGTGAAATGACGCACCAGGGTATGCTCCATATTGTCTCTTGCCCCCTGTGCGATATAACAGGCCATATCTCCTATGGTTAAAACCTCCTGGATATGATACCTGCTGATATCCTTACCCAGTGTATAGTGAATCATATCACTCGTTTCTCCAAGCTCCAGCATATCCCCCAGTACCGCAAGCTTATACGGTATATCAAATTCCTCCATGGTATCCACAGCTGCCAGTGCACTTTGTGGATTGGATTTATAGGAATCATTCAAAATCAGACACTGATTCACTTTTACAAGCTCATTGCGCAATCCTGTTTTTTCAACACTTGCAAAGCCCTCTGCAATTTCTTCCTCGCTTAATCCCAGTGCCTTCGCTGCAATCCATGCGGCTGTGGCATTCATCGCCTGATGCTTTCCAATCATATCCAGATGATAGACCCAGTCATCCTCATTGATAGAAAAGCGCAGACCATCCTCTAGCTGATGCACATGTGACACAATAACATCATTATGCGCCTCTTTCCCAAAGGTGCGGATTTTGATATATCCGGGAATCTGCTTCTCTACTGCCGCATCGCGCAGCAGCTGCTGATCTCCGTTGTAAATCAATAAGCCGTGCTCATTGAGTCCCTCAACGATTTCCAGCTTTGCTTTTGCAATATTTTCCATGGTTCCCAGGTTTTCCAGATGTGCCGTTCCTACATTGGAGATAATAGCGATATCCGGTCGTACGATATGGGTCAGAAAGGAAAGCTCGTTCAAATTTTCCATTCCCATCTCCACAACTGCAGCTTCACAGTTTTCTGATAAGCTCAGCAGAGTTAAAGGTACACCGATTTCATTATTGAAATTCCCCAGTGTTTTCTGTGTGATAAAGTGCTTCGCCAGCACAGAGGCAAGAATATCCTTTGTGCTTGTTTTCCCATTGCTTCCGGTAATACCGACGACCTTTAAATTCAACTGATCGCGATATGCCTTTGCCAGCTGCTGTAAAGCAGTGGTGGTATCCTCCACAAGAATCACAACAACCTCATGCGGCGGATTCTGTTCTTTTCGCTCCCACAATACAGCCTTGGCCCCATGCTCGATGGCCTGCTGTACATAGGCATGTCCGTTGTTATTGACACCATGAATCGGTATGTACAGGTTTCCCTCCACTACCTTTCTGGAATCAATACAGACACCCTGAATCTTTTCTTCTATATCTGCATTTTCTATGTAATCCGCATCCAGCATGCGGATAATAGCATCAATTGACCGGATAATCATTTTGCTCATCCCTTCTGTTTCCTATTTCAACATTCCTTGTTATACTTGTGGAATGTATACACGTTAAATATTATAGCATAAGCATTAGAAGTTGAAGCAAAGAATTTCGTAAAATTCATCAGCTTATGTAAATCGTAAGAATGTAAGCCTTTTACAGAAAGCTATACTTAAAAAAACCGTAAGATATAACGGTTACTCTTACGGTCGGTGTTTAAGCTGTGAGATAAAAATCCATTCCCGTAGGATATGTGCTTTCATACAAGGGCAATGACTGTGAAAAACAGCCGTTGCTTGTATCAGCGTTTCACGATCGGCGAATAGATTTCTGTTATATTATCCTCCATGCAGGAAACCTCATCCGGATGTGTGATGTATACATCATAGGGAGGAAGCCGGTATGCATAGCCCTCCTGTTCCATCCATGCCTGATGGCGTGCATAGATAGACGGGATCTGGTGATAGGAGCCTTTGCATACTGTGCGGATACACAGCCCCGGTGAAAAATCACGGGTTCCTTTTACCCGTTCCTTTACCGGAATGGCAAATTCCATATCGAAGCCCTCCTCCTGATATTCCTTGCTGTGATACATAGACAGCGGCGCCCGGTATATAGTAAGCCGCTGCTGTTCTATCACATCAAACAGTGGTGCATAAAATTGCTGATAGCCCTTTGCGCAATCCTCCATATTTACCATACAGCGCGTGGATAATAAAAACATCATCGGCTCCTCTACCAGTTGTATATCAATGTCATCCAGATAGGACATAACATCCTTTTTATTTCGTAAGGACACCACATCCTCATCGAGCTCATGAAGCGTCTGCTGCATCCATTCGATCTGCTGCTGTAAAAGCTCTCTGCGGCTTTGCATCGCCTCACTAAGCAGCTCATGCTCCTGCAGCTCCTCCCATTTCAAAAGGGTACGGATTTCATCCAGAGAAAAGCCGTATGCTTTCATACGGTTGATGAACAGCATGCTCTTCAACTGATCAATCGTATAATACCGATAACCGCTATCCGCCTTGATACATGCCGGTTTCAAAAGATCAATCGCCTCATAATAACGCAGTGTCTTTGTTGATACCTTGCATATTTTTGAAAATTCACCTATCGTAAGCATACCAAATCCCCTTTCCTGATATTTCTTCTACGCAATCAGTTTACACTATTCCCCCAGGGACGAGTCAAGCCGTTTCTAACCCTTCATGATCCCGTATTCCGTTTTACTTTTATGAAAACAGCTTTCGTAATTGCAGTATCTATGAGCCTAACTGGCAATACAGAAATAAGAAATTCACTAGGTTGCCATAAGTGGCTTTCATGATGATTTTATATAACAGCGCTGTAAAAAATCTTATATCATAATAAAAACAGACTTAAACCATACCGAGATGATTTAAGCCATGCTTTTTTACCAGATTATACTCCAGGGAAACAGCATATGAAACATATGCCGCTTTGTAAGGCTACAAGTCGCTTAGAGTGCTTCCAGATAGGCTTTCAACAGCTGGAAGGTCGCATCAAAGGATGCCAGATCGAGTGCCTCCTGCGGTGTATGAATATCCTTCATTTTCGGCCCCATGGTTACGATGTCCATAGCTTCATCCATGGCTTTGAATACGCCGCATTCCAGGCCGCCATGCACTGCCACCAGCTGCAGCTCTTTGTTAAGAACCTTCTGGCACACCTCCTGCAGACATTCCCGCATAGGTGACTCTGCACGATAACTCCATGCCGGATAGCGTGCCTCCTGTTCACAGGAAAAGCCGAATACCTCCGCAAGTGCCTCCATTTCCATCGCCAGCGTATCTACATAGGATTCCATGGCACCACGCAGGGAAGCATTGATCAGTATCCAATCCTTTTGTGTAGCGACAACGCCAATATTGCTCGATGCCGTGCTCAATCCTTCTATATGCATGGAATGATGGCGCAGACCGTTTGGCAGTGTCATTAACAGGGTGATTACCTCCTCGCTATCCTCAATGCATAACACACCGTCAACAGCGACCTCCTGTACCTGTACATCCACACCAGCATCGCTGAATTCAAGCTCTGCCTGGAAAATCGTCTTCATTTCCTGCACACAAGCTGTCACCGTTTGCATATCCGCCTGGCAAATAAAGGCAGCAGCCGCTTCTCTTGGAATGGCGTTGTCCTTGATACCGCCATGAATCCAGCTAAGCTGTATACCGTATTTTCGATGTAAGGTATACAGTACTCTGGCAAGCAGCTTATTCGCATTTCCATGCTCCTTATCAATTTCTCCACCAGAATGTCCGCCATGCAGACCGGAAATACTGATCTGGTATCCACTACCGTTACATGGAACAAGTATACGTTCCTTTTTCATGATGACATTTACACCACCCGCACTTGTCGTACACGTTGCATTTTCTCCACCATCATCCAGATTGATCATCCGCTTTGCCTGAAAGTATTCCTTTTTCAAAGCCATCGCACCATACAGTCCAACCTCCTCCTGTACAGTGAATACACATTCCAAAGGTGGATGCTTGGCTGATGAATCCTCAAGCAGTGCAAGCATATAGGCTACACCGACTCCGTCATCAGCACCGAGTGTTGTCCCTTTCGCTTTCAAAAAGCCATCCTCTACATATAATTGCAGAGCATCCTTTTCAAAATCAAAAACCGTATCGTTGTTTTTTTCACAAACCATATCCATATGAGCCTGTAAAATGACTGGAGCATGATCCTCGTAGCCCGCTGCAGCTGCCTTATACATGATTACATTATACATATCATCCTGTATATACCTTAAATTATGCGCTTTCGCAAATTCCACCAGATAATTGCTGTATGCCTGCTCCTGATAAGAGCCGTGCGGAATTGCTGTCATTTCTTCAAAATACTTCTGATGTGCCAGTTCGTGATTCAAGATATGTTCCATTTTCATCTACCTCCATCGTTCTATGCTATTGTACCACATTTAGGAAGTTAAATCCCCCCTGCATGCTTGTAAAACGATCAGA
>OAVH01000539.1_pt1 | contig 27270 bp, 18 predicted proteins | sample 1495281 | NCBI WGS metagenome assembly OAVH01 (sample SAMEA2580082, study PRJEB22360) | human gut metagenome | biome: human gut; feature: human-associated habitat; material: faeces | place: Denmark | collected 2008/2010
CTTCCGGTATGATAAAGTATTTCTAGGGCAATTTTCAATACCGCTCCAGAGCTAATCCGGCTGCACCGCAGCAGCTGACAGGGCGGGCGGTAAATGGATATGCTTCGCAAATGCCCTTACCGGCAAATATTTATTACAGGAGACAGACATGAGGGGTTTAGGTACAATTATCAATGTGGCGGCCGTCATATTAGGCGGCGGCCTTGGCATGCTATTGAAGGGAGGGCTGAAGGAACGTTTTCAACAGATACTCATGCAGGCCCTTGGGGTATGCACCATTTTTATTGGCATATCAGGAGCGTTGAAGGGCATGCTCCGCGTGGAGAATGGCACACTGGAAACTACGGGCACCATGCTTCTCATCGCGTCCCTGGTGACAGGTTCTCTTCTCGGTGAATGGATTCAGATAGAAAAATGGATGGATCGTTTCGGCGAATGGCTTCGTGAAAAGGTGGGCGGAAAAAATGACAGCCAGTTTGTGGAAGGCTTTGTTTCCGCTTCCCTTGTCATCTGCGTAGGAGCCATGGCCATTGTGGGCGCTTTGGAGGATGGTATGCGGGGCGACTACTCCATGCTTGCCGCCAAGGCGGTTTTGGATGCGGTAATCGTGATGGTTTTTGCCTCTTCCTATGGAAAGGGCGCGGTATTTTCCGCACTTCCGGTGGGACTGTGGCAGGGCGGTATCACAATTTTTGCCGGGTTTCTGGAACCTGTCCTCACACCGCAAATTGTTTCCGATCTTTCCTTTACCGGGAATGTGCTGATTTTCTGTGTGGGCGTGAATCTTGCCTTCGGCAAAAAATTCCGCGTAGGAAACATGCTGCCGGCCTTACTCTTTGCTGCAGTGTTTGATGCAGTTGCAGGTATATTTTAAATTTATTTGTATTTTTTGTAGAAATGGAGAAAATTATTAAAAATGAAAACATATCTTGTAGATTTTCTTAATAATTTAAAGAATTGCTGTCCGAAGAAAAAACATGGCATAGTTCTTCATAATATGATTTTCCCTCTGTGGCTGCTGTGGATTTTTCCCGTGACCTGGATCGTGGTGCTTCCGGCGAACCTGTTGATTGATCTGCTTGTCCTTTCGCTGACCATGCGCTGCCTTAAGCTGGACGGCAGAAAGGAAATCGCTAAAAAGGCTGTTCTGAAAATATGGGTTTCCGGGTTTGTTTCTGATTTTATCGGCACCGTAGTGATGGTTTGTGCTGTACTCATAGATTCCTTTCTGGATTACCAGTCTCCGCTGGGGGCATGGTGGTACGAAAATATAACAAATGCCGTGGCGCTTGATCCTTTTGAAACTCTGCCCGCATTCCTGTGGACGGCGGCCTGTATCCTTATCAGCGGTATCTGCATTTATCAGTTGAACTTCAGGCTGGCGTTGAAGAAGGCTGTGCCGGATACGGCCATACGGAAGAAGCTTGCGCTTTCCCTTGCCGTATTTACCGCCCCTTATCTGTTTTTACTTCCCACAGCATGGTTTTTCTGATGACAGGCATCCGGGGTAATGTTTCCCCAGTTTCCCCATTTTCAGCACATCTGAACATTTAATGCGCCGGCCATAAGCAGAGAAAACAGAGCTGGAAGAATCCATTTCCAAAGACAATTCTGGGTGGATGATGACAGCAGCTGAGAAGGTAGTTAACAGATAGCTCCAGGAAAATAATCGGACATTTTCGATATTTTTCTTCATTTTTTAATATTTTTGTTTATATTACTTTATATTTTTAAGTCAATTTTCATATGCAGTCCAGGCACATACAGACGCATATACAGACAGGAGAATTCAAATGGAAGCTTATGTAAATGCAGTAATCGAAGAACATTATCACACTCTGCCCCTCTCAGTCAAAGCCCTCGGCGGCGGGTTTTATGGAAGGGTCTTTCTGGCAGTGCTGCCTGAAGCTCCGTTTCGGGTGGTAATTAAGCTCTATCTTTATCCCGGGCTGGCCCTGCAGGAGGAAACGCAGCTGAATCTGCTGCACCGCACCGCACTTCTGCCCATGCCGAAGGTCTATTTTGTCCGTGTAAATGACAGCCTCATCCCCTATGACGCACTTGCCATGGAGTACCTGGAGGGAATCAATGCGGGAGGTGAAATAAGGCTTTCCAGAGAGGATATGAAAAAACTGGGTGCCGTGATGATTGATAACCTTATCGCCTGGCACAATACCTGCAATCCCGGAGGTTTTGGGAAAATCAATGCCCCCTCCCCTGAGAAGGACTGGCTGTCCTGTTACCGCAGAAAGGCCGGGGAAGATTTGAAAAAGGCAGAGATCCTTTACCGAAGCGGGAAGCTGGAAAAGGATGTATTTTCCCTGATGGACAGGGCCTATGAGAGGATAGATGACATTTTTTACCTTCCTGTCACAAAGGCATCCCTGATTCATGGGGATTACAATACCTGGAACCTGCTCCTCAGCGAGGATCTTTCCCGGGTGTCCGGGGTGATTGATCCCTTTAACTGCTGCTTTGCCGATGCCGAGATGGATCTGTACCAGCTGGACAATGCCAACGGCAGGGATTACGGGCTGCTGGAGCAATACAGCCAAAGAGTCCGGCTCAGTGAAAACTTTGCATTAAAAAACTGCTTCTATGAATTGTTCACAGAGCTGATGCATTATCATGACGCCCATGTGGATCCAATCGTTCCCAGGGTCGCAGAGGAAGCTGAGGCGCTCCGCATCCAGCTTGTCAGGTTTGGCATTATCTGAGGCCGCGCTTTGTCCAACTCTAAAATAACAGGCCTGAGCTGACAGCTGATCCGCATTCAGGCCTGTCATTTTAGGGCTGGACAAAGCGAAATGAACATGTTATATTGATGGGGAATCAGCGTTGCTGAGTTCAAAAAAGAGAAAAAGACAACGGCTGAAGAATAACCATCATCATTTAGCAGTGTTTTGAATTGACAGCCTGACATAACAGGCAGACAGGAGAAGAAATGCGGAAATAATCTGAATTTGGTATGGGAGTGTATTTTGAAATTGCTTTCTGCAGGATGAGCAGTACCATTCATGAGGTATTGGCCTGCTATCCATGAAGCACAGCAAGCCTGGGGATTAAGCCAGGGGGACCTGCCACGCAAAGCAGAGAGCCTGCTATCGCAGGCGGCGGACGCAGGAATGATTTTTCAAACATACTCCAGGTAACTGGTTATAAAACCAGGTTAACAGTAAACAATAGTGAGACGCGGGATTACAGAGGTTTTAGACACGAACGCGCCTGCTTTCGTTTGTTGCCATTTTCGGATTTTCAGCATTTTCATAATAGATTTCAGCGCATAATCCAGGCCCTTTCCGTGTGTTCCGGAAGGCCGGGCGGTGTTTTTTTACGGCACCGGCAGCGTTGTCCGTTATGTAAATAACATTAAAATCCACATCCGGCGGCAGACGGAACGTGGATTTTTTTATATCCTTTCGGCAGGCGTATTTTCCCGGTAAATTTACATATTGCGTTGAAAAGGAGCTGATGCTGAATGCTGCAGATAAAGAATCTGACAATCACACACAAAAAGGACCTCCGTCCTCTTCTGGAGGATTTTAATTTTACACTGAACACGGGGGACAGGGCGGTAATAATCAGTGAGGAGGGCAACGGAAAATCCACCCTGCTGAAGCTGATTTATGATGCCTCACTTGTCTCTGACTATGTGGAATATACCGGCCAGATACTCACCCAGGGAACACTGCTCGGATATCTTCCCCAGGAATTTCCCGATGCCTGGAAAAAAGAAACCATCTACAGCTATTGTGTCGGAACGCCTGCCTTTACTGATTTATCCCCGAAGGAGCTGGCAGCTATCGCTTCACAGCTTATGCTTCCCGCTGACTTTTTTTACTCTGACCAGCTTTGCGGAACGCTTTCCGGCGGAGAAAAGGTTAAGCTGCAGATTGCTGCGCTGCAGATGGGCAGTCCTGATATCTATCTTCTGGACGAGCCTTCAAACGATATTGATATTGAAACGCTGGAATGGCTGGAGCATTTCATCAACAGCTGCGGAAAACCGGTGCTTTTTGTCTCCCACGATGAGACTCTGATTGAAAATACCGCCAACGTTATCATACACCTGGAGCAGATCATGCGTAAGACCAGACCACGCCATACCATTGTCAGAATGCCCTACCGGAAATACATCAGCAGCCGCGAAGCGGCATTTGAGCGCCAGGAGCAGCTGGCGCAGAATGAACGCCGGGAATACCGTAAGCAAATGGAACGCTTCCGCCAGATCGAGCAGCGCGTGGAAGCAATGCAGAACGGAATCAGCCGCCAGGATCCCCATGGCGGCCGCCTGCTTAAGAAAAAAATGAAGGCTGTCAAATCCCAGGAGCATCGTTTTGAACGGGAAAAAGAGGATATGACACAGGCTCCGGATATGGAAAAGGCGATTTTTGTAAAAATAACGCCGGAAACCAGAATACCTAACGGTAAAATTGTACTGGATTATACGCAGGAAACGCTGTCTGCGGGCGGCCGGGTTCTTGCCTCCCACATTTCACTCCGGATTGCAGGCCCCGAAAAAATATGTATTGTGGGAAGAAACGGCGCGGGAAAAACAACGCTTTTGAAACAGATAGCCTCCCTGCTTCTGTCCCGTCCGGATTTAAAAGCCGCCTATATGCCCCAGGATTATGAAGAGCTTTTAAATATGGATCAGAATCCCGTGGAATTTCTTTCCGCTAAGGGTGATAAGGCGGAGCAGACCATGATCCGCACCTATCTGGGCAGCATGCGGTATACGGCAGATGAAATGTCCCATTGTATCCGGGAGCTTTCCGGCGGGCAGAAAGCAAAGCTTTTGTTCCTGAAAATGAGTCTGGACGGCTGCAATGTATTGATACTGGATGAACCTACACGGAATTTTTCCCCGCTTTCCGGTCCGGTAATCCGTCAGGTGCTCAAAAGCTTCGACGGCGCGATAATCAGTATTTCCCACGACCGGAAATATATTGGGGAAGTGGTGTCGGCAGTTTATGAACTGACCGAAAACGGGCTTTACAGAAGGGTATAAAGCCGTATGCTTTCTGGATGGACGGAGGGATATTTTACTCCCAATATCCTTCCGCGCGGACCGGTCCCAGCAGGCCGCTTCCTTCCACAGGCATGGTCACGGAGAAGAAATCGTGGTATTTGTGTATGAGCGTATTGGTGACATATACTGTCAGCCGGTTTTTGCCCTTCACGACTCCGGTGATGCTGCAGCTGTAGGGCGGCGCAATACGCACGGCCTTCTTTTCGCCGTTCAGCCATACCTCCAGCGTTTCATAGACAACTCCAAAATCAATCGAAAGCATTTCCCCATCGCGATCCGGATCCCACATAAAATCCGCCTCATATCTGATTGTTCCCGCAAATTCCTCCATGCCTTCCGCTGCTGTGATATTGTACAGCCTGCCGGAAGCAGCGCCGGCAGCTGCTCCTGCCTTACCACTCTTTTCATCGTACGCTTCTGCCATCCCCCTGTTTCCGGCAAAAGCTTTTTCCTTAAAGCTTCGGAAGGCCAACCTCCAGCCATCATCCAGTTCCATTCCCCTTCCCCGCCTGACTTCCTTACAGCGGGGCAGCTGCTCCTGCGGCTCTCCCAGATAAAGCACCGACGCTTCGCCGGGCGCAAGCCGCAGCATAATTTTTCCGTCGTTATCCCTCTGTACCGGCCCCAGACGGTTTTCAAACGCATCATACCAGCAGGCATTCTCCGTTCCCGGCGCATATCCCTTCAGGGTTATGACGCTTTCCACGGAAAGAAACGGCGCCTCATTAAAAAAGAAAATAAAATCCCCATTCTGGTGTTTATAATGGTAATATCTCAAATAAGGAGACGTATTTTCACAAAAAATATCCCGTTCCATCACCGCATCCAGATAAGCGAGCAGCCTGCTTTCCTCACCGCAGGCGCAGGAATAAGAGCTGCCGGAATCACCGGACATATGCACTTCCTCCACCTTCACCAGATGGTTCCATTCTGCAGCAGACCCTTTTTTCAGGCGTTCTCCAGCCATTTTGTCCTGTTTATCCGTCCGGGCTCCCTCGTTTTTCCATCCGTAAAACCGCTCCGCCTCTCTCCTACCGCTTTCTACCGCTGTCGGCAGAGAACCGGCAAAAATAACAGGGAAGCCCTCCGAAGCCGCATCAAGAAGCCATTCTGCCAGTTCCTCCGGGATATATGCGCATTCCGGGATCACCAGCGTCTCAAATTCTTCCTTCCCCACCATCATTTTTCCGCCGCTGATTCTGCTGGTTTCCAGAAGGCCCAGGGGGATTACTTCATAATCCAGCTGGTTTTCCGCCAGCAGCCGGCCGGTCTCCTCAAAGGGTTGGTAAGCTCCCAGCCACTCCATTTCCGCGGTGTAAAGCAGTGCGATGCCGGCCGAATGCCTTCCTCCGTTAAGCAGATGGCTCATCCGGTTCATATACCTGCAAAGGCAGGAAAACCAGGGATACTGGGGATTATTTCCCCATGCGTAAAAATGCGGCGGGCAGTCCGGATCCGGGAAATCTCCCCCTGTAAATGCGTGTGGGACGAACCAGTTGACCCCTCTTACGAGCATGTGATCCGTCAGCCACTTCATCAGCTTCAGCCCTTCACTCCAGCCATAGGCGCCATAAACCTCGCACATGGTTCTTCCCTTTTTCTTCGGATCCAGATGGCCCAGAGAAGCCCCCATTTTTGCAAGGCCATAGTGAAAGAAGGTACCGTTATATATCCCTTTTCCCCCGATATTGTAAAATTCATTCCTATCATAGCCGGGGCGGATCTGCTGCAGCACCACATCAATTCCGGACATATGCTGTCCCCACAGCGCTTTGAAAAAATGTCCGGTTCCCAGGCCAAGCCTGGCGTGAGTGCCGCAGTCCTCAATTACATGGCCGATATATTCCACATTATGAGCATCACACCATTCTCCAATCTGGCCGCAGAAATTTTTTCCATATAAATCGGTGACCATATTCATATATTCGTATCTGGCCTGCCTGGTCATATCTCCAAAACGGCTCCACAGCGCGGCAAGCCTGATTACGGAATCCATCCCCCACAGCTCCTTCACCATGCCATCCAGCTCTTCTCCCCAGGGAAGACGCATGTCGGGCTGTCCGATGACAGCGTTGTACCCATACTCCCCGGAGCAGTTTCCAAGCTCCGGCTCATCGGAAAAAAAGCCCGCAAAGGTACTGCCGAAATCTTCTTTATAATGATTCCAGTGAGGCTCATATACCGTATCCAGGAAAAAACGGACTGCCGCCGCATCCACCGTATTTATGTATTTTTTTCTCCCCGTGCCGGAAAAGGTGGTCTTTACAACAATAACATTCCAGTACCCCTCCGGCACATCCCAGTACACCGCATTTCCTCTTACATACTCCGTAATATCAACAGGCGTTTCCAGCGTTCCTGCCTCCGGGCCGGTTCTTTTTGCCGCAACAACACCAATCAGCTCTTCCCCCTCCTCAAGGGAAATGAGAAAAGATGTTCCCGCCTGCGGCCCCACAGCATCTACAGTATAGTGATCCAGATAGCGTTTGGAATATATGGATTTATCCTCCACCCTTCCATTACAGTAGCCGGAGGGGAAGTGGGCATCATCCAGAACCCAGACGCGCATCCCGCGTTTCCTAGCCTCGTCCATAATGACATCCATGTCACGCCACCAGCCCGGTCCCACAAAATCCGGATGGGGCCTTGACTCCACGCATACCGCGCCAATACCGGAATCCTGTACTGCCCCCATCATTTCTCTCAGCTTTTCCTCCGACTCCCCATGCTGCCAGAAAAAAGGGAGAATATAGTTCCCCTCTTCTCCTCTCAGTACCTCCTGCAACCGTTTTTCCATCCCATTTTCTCCTTTTGGACTACAATTTATGTTTCTCACAGGCCGACTCCACAGTCTCTGTTCTACTGCCGTTTCCTTTATTCACAGCTTTCAATAATTCATCTTCAGCCACCTGCATACATCCCCCACGGAAACCTCATGTCCCCCTTCAAATAAAATATGGGTGCAGCGCTCCGGCACGCCCAGCCTTTCGTAGACAGAATCCAGATATTGGAATGCCTCCAGGCTTCCCTGCAGAGGAAAAATAGGATCCTTCCTGCCGTTCATTGCAAGCAGCTTTTTAGGTGCCGCAAGCGCAGTAACCTGATGGCTTTCTCCCGCCTCCAGTTGTCCCGGCACATAATTGCAGATACAGTGATCCATTGCCAGAATACTGTATTTATACAGATTCGGATAGCCGGACAGCATAACGGCCTCCACCCTGTCCTCCAGAACACCTGTATAATTGCAGACATGACCACCGCCGGATATCCCATATGCGCCAAAAGCATGCACGCCAAAAGCGGCTTCGGCAAAATCCAGTGTTTTCATAGCTTCAAATACACGCAGTCCCGCAAGGCTCAGACCGCAGTTAAGCAAATGTGATTCCAGCATGGAACAGCTGGTGCAGGCATCGGTTTCCTCCGAAGCATCCCTTCTCTTCGCCTCTCCAAAAGCAAAAAGCTCCGGTACAAGAACCAGATAACCCAGGCTGGCCATAGCCATGCCAAGCGTTTCCTTCCCGGTGTCATCCTCTGCAAAAGCGCCCCTGGCCCCGCGGGGATCATGTCCATTCAAATAAAGAATCGCTTTCCCATTCCATTCTCCCGGCCGGAGCACATAAACGCAAAGGGGAAGACGTCTGATTCGGTCCACACGGTATTTTTCAATTACAACTGTACTTTCCCCGCCTGGCTTCTTGCTCTCCAGCAACGAATAATGCAACTCCTCCTGATAATTTTCTTCCAGGTAATCCAGACGGAGAAGACACTTAATCTCCTTCTTTCTTCCGGCCTTATAGGCCTCCCACTGATCTCCGGCAAATTCCAGCGGAGATACGAATTTTCCTGTAATGTCTTCATAAACCATGTCCAGGAAATCAGATACGCAAAATTCTGTCATGTGCCCCTCCTTAAGGACAGCAGGTCCTTTTTATTTTCCTCCGATTGTTTTCATGCGCCTGTAGCAGCTTGGTTGCTTAACTGCTGCGAAGGTTTTTCTCATCATATTTTACCCCTTGACAGCCCCTACAGTAATCCCCTTTACAAAATATTTCTGCAGAAAAGGATAAATTAACAGTATGGGCAGCAGCGTCAACGCAAGCTGAGCGGCCTGCAGTGTTTTAACGTTGGACAGGGCATTTTCTATAGCCTCCGCGGCGTTGGTCATATCTGAGTTTGAAATCAGGTTCTGGAGATACGTCTGCAGAGGATAATTTGTTGTCTGGTTATTATATATCTTTCCATCAAACCAGGAGTTCCAGTGGTTCAGAAAGCTAAACAGCGTTACCGTTGCGATTACCGGTTTGGAAAGCGGGATGATCAGCTTGATAAAACGCTGGAAATAATTGGCTCCATCTACCATTGCAGCTTCTTCAATTGTCCCCGGAAGCTGTTTCATGAAATTCATGGTCAGTATAATATTGTAAATCGGGACCGCCGCAGGTAATACAAGCGCCCATATGGTATCAAACAGGTTCAGATCCTTTATCAGAATATAATTTGGCACAAGTCCGCCGTCAAAAATCATTACAAAAATCAGAAGCCAGACATATATTTTTCTCGCCGGAAATTCCCTCTCATTTTTAGACAATGGATATGCCATCAGTACCGTTATTACCGTATTAATAATCACCCCGATAATGACTCTTTCCACAGAAATCCCGAATGCCTGCCAGAAGGCACTTCTTTTCGCCACCATTTTATAGGACGCGAAGGTAAAGCCCTTTGGCAGAAGGCCCACCTGATTGGCGGATACGGCCGCCTGATCGCTAAAGGACACCGCGACGATATGTATGATAGGCAGCAGACACAGGGCTGCAAGAAAGGCAAGAAATATTCCATTGAGAACACGGAAAGTATTTTTTTTAAGTGCTTTATTCATAACTGTCCCTTCCCTCCCTAAAAAATGGTATAATCGCTGTACTTATTAGCCAGCTTATAGCTGCTGACAATCAGCAGGAAGCTGACAACGGATTTCAGCAGTCCTACCGCTGTTCCCAGACTGTAATTGGCCTCCACCAGGGAAATCCGATAGACAAAGGTATCGATAATATCCGCCGTTTCATATACCCTAGGGCTGTAGAGCGTAAATACCTGTTCAAAGCCCGCATTCAGAATATTTCCAAGATTCAATATCATCATCAGCATGACAATAGGCGCAATACTGGGAAGCGTAATATAAAGAATTTGTTTCCACCGGCTCGCACCGTCAATTTTAGCCGATTCATAAAGCGATTCGTCCACCCCGGTAATAGCAGCCAGATAAACAACTGTCCCATACCCGAAGTTCTTCCATACATCCGTTCCGATCAGCAGGCCCAGAAACGGCTTTTTATCTCCCATAAAAAATATGGGATCCATCCCAAAAACACCCAGTATCTGATTGACGACGCCATCCAGGGAAAATATATCCAGTATCATACCGGATAAAATAACCCATGAGATAAAATAAGGCAGATAAATGATGGTCTGTACACTTTTCTTAAACCGCCTGCCTTTAACTTCATTCAAAAGAATTGCCACAATAACAGGTATCGGAAAATTAATGACAATCTTAAGCACTGCAATTTTCAGGGTATTCCACAACACTCTCATCGTATCAGGAAGTGAAAACATATATTCAAAATTTTCCAGTCCCACCCAGGGGGAACCAAAAATTCCTCTCCTCGGAATAAAATCCTTAAATGCAATTAAAATCCCGCTGAGCGGTACATACTTAAACAGTAAAATTAACAGAATTCCCGGAAAAAGCATTAAATGCAGCTGCCAGTTCTTCTTCCAGTTCATTGTGATTATCTTCTTTTTACCCATTTGCTATCACCTCAATATTTTAAAAAAATCTGCAAAAATGGCGGCAGTGTCTGAATACACCACCGCCATGGATCCTTAATGTATTACTGCAGCTCTTCTTTAATTTCTTCAGCTATTTTTGCACCGCCTATATTATTAAATGTTTCTACAAAGGTATCGAAGTAATCTACCGGCTGATCACCCATGATTATTGAAATATAATCTGTCAGCTTCTGGGTATTTAAAAGAGACTGTGTTTTTGACATGGTTTCTGTTGGCGCCCCCGTATAATCACTGTAACGTACATTATCGAGATCCATTACCAGATAACCTTCCAGATATACTTTTTTCCATGCCCAGGAAAGGTCCTCAGAAAGTCCGGTGCTGATTACATTCTGGTAATCGGCGTCTTTCCCCTCCACGTGCTCCTTTCCGGCGGCAATTGCTTCTGTAAATTCTTTACCCCAGTTAATATTCCCCGCCATCTGGAACGGCATCAGATTATTGGCTCCTGCCTGGCTGATCGCCGGATCTGCTGCCAGCTCGTTATATTTTTTATAAAACTCACTGTCTCCATCAGACAGCCATGGGGCTGCGTATCCGTCACAAAGATGATTGAGCATGACGACAATTGCTTCCGGATTCGTAATACCCTGTTTTGCATAAATATATCCATATACGTTCAGATTAACACCCGGTTTATACTCCGGATAGCCCTCCGCCGCAGGCATGGGTACAGCAATCCAGTCCGCTCCCACGTTTGCCACACTGTCCTTCATCACACCAAGAGGGCTGTAAAAATAACCAATATAAATACCAATCTTCCCGGAAGCAATCAGCTCCTCTTCCTTACTTTGTTCCTTAACTGCAAACTCGTGATCAATTGCTCCGGCCTCATACAGCTTAGCCAGCGCTCCCAGAGGCTTCTTGGCATCCGGATCCGTGCAGCCGGCAATAAAGCTTCCGTCCTCCTGCTTTACCCAATATTCATCCTTACTGTAAACCTCATAGGCCGCCATAATGAAATCCAGGCCATTCAGATCCTTATCCAGATACAGGCCGTAGGTATCGTCCTTCCCATTTCCGTCCGGATCATCTGCCGCAAATTTCTCCGCAATCGCAAAAACCTCTTCCATGGTAGAAGGCGCTTTCAGCCCCAGAGCATCCAGCCAGTCACTGCGTATCCAGAGAATAGGATAGCTGTCTCCCACGGTATTTGCTACGGGAATCGCCATATATCTGCCGTCCTTCAATGTCGGGGCAAACAGGGCATTATCCTGCTGTCCGGCTATTGCTTTCAGATTATCGGTAGCCCACTGGTCATAAATATCCGTCATGTCCATAACCATGTCATTTTTAATCAGGGATGCCAGCGTTGCTGCATCAACAATTCCGAAATCAGGAATCTCATCAGAAGCAATTGCAAGCTGGAATTTTTCTGTCATCGCATTGGAAGCACAGAGGATGGAATTTTCCACCTTGATTCCCATAATGTCTTCCCACATTTTGTACATATCATTTTTCTGTGCATCCTGTCCCTCCGGATAATTGGTAACCACCTCCGCTTTGGCAAAGGTAAGTGTTATTTCCGGATCATATTTTTTCATCTTCTCTTCTTCTGATTTTGGTCCTTCCACCTTTATGTCATCCTGCGCGGCGGATTTACCGCAGCCCGCCAGAGATGCCATAACCAGACACAATATAAGGACTAAAGCAGTTCTTCTCTTCTTCACGTAATACCCCTCCGTTTTATAATTTAGCATTTAACATGTATCCTCTTATCAGGGATGCTTTATACCCCTACGTATCGGCCGTTACGTTTGATGAGATTATCGTATCATAAGGAAACCCTGCCGGAAATGGTAATCATTTTACATTTCTGCTTTATTTTTACTTACGTTCATACGATAATTGCGGGGAGATATTTTTTCAACTTTATTAAACACTTTGGTAAAATATCCCGGTGTTTCAAAACCGGTTTGCTGGGCAATTTCATAAATTTTCATGTCCGTTTCCGCAAGAAGCTGCTTTGCCAGCACAAGCCGGACCTGAACAATGAATTCGGAAATAGGGGTTCCCGTTTCCTGGTGAAAGACTCTGGATAAATAGGAGGGGTTAATCCTGAATTTTTCGGAGAGAGCGCCCAGGGAGAGATCCTTTCCGGGATTTTTCCTGATATAGGACTGTATTGCTTTAACCGCATAGTTCTCATTCCCATTTTCCGCCTTCTCCTCTATAGGAAATCTAAGGAGCCCGCCAAAATTGTCTCTTCTCAGGCATTCCGCTTTCATCCGTTGCATAATAAGGCCGGTTTCATCCGGATCCACTCCTTCGGAAAGGCCAATGGACATTTTTACATCCAGATGCTCCAGGAAAAAGCTTTGCAGCTCCTCCAACGTCTTCCAGCATACCTTGTCCCAATAGCCCTCCTCAACCATTGGCTGAAGCCGGGCAATGGTACAGCTTTCCTCCTGCTCAAATTCCGCCGCGCTGCAATAATGACGAAACAGCCGTGCCAGCATGCCGCACAGGCTTTTATGCAGCTCATCTTTGCTCATACGCTCGGGCGCGGCCTCATAAGCAATGAGTAAAATGTGCACCGGCACCTTTACTTCCGAATCTATTTCACATATTTCCATACTTTTTCTGTAACGCAATTCAAACCGCTCCAGCCAAAGACCATCCAGCTTGGAAATCACATTCCCGATAACCTCGATAAGCTTTTCATCCGGAACAGGTTTCAGCAGAAAATCATCACTGTTCAGCCGAAGCGCCTTTCGTGCATATTCAAAATCCTGATAGCCTGTAAGGAATATGACTCTGGTTTCCGGCCAGATTTTCTTTGCCCGTTCCACCATTTCCAGACCATCCATGTCAGGCATTCTTATATCGGAAAGAATAATATCGCAAGGGGACCTTTCAAGCATTTCCAATGCTTCCCAGGCCGACGGCGCGATACGGATTGATTTCAGCGGAAGCGGAGAAGCGGAAACCGCATCCCTGATTCCGTTCCGGATAATTTCTTCATCATCAACTATCATTAAGCTATACATAACGCTCCCTCCGTTTGGCAATGGAAAATGATACACGGAAAATACCATTATCCTCTTTTTCCAGTACCAATCCCTTTCTGCAGTCTCCGTTCCTCAACAGTCTGTTCTGAATATTCCACAGACCGAAATATGTTTCCGGCATTTTATCAAGACAGATTATATCCCGGATTTTATCTATAGTATCCTGCGTAATCACACCTGAGTCGTCGGCTACAGTAAAATCAAGCTCATCGTTGTTCTCATGAATTTCCACGGTAATCATGCATGGATGCGTACACTTTTCCATACCATGCATAATGGAATTCTCTATCAGAGGCTGCAGCAGCAGTGGCGGAATCGTATAATCTCCCAGTCCCTCCTCCATAGCTATCCTGAAATTCAGCTTTCGTCCAAACCGCATCTGATTCAGCTTCAGATAGGTATTGATAAACTTCAGTTCGTTATCAACAGATATAAAATCATTAGAGGCAAAGGTCAGCACGCTGAAATAATCCCCCAGGTACATGCACAAATCTCCGACTGCCTCACAGTCATCGGACTTCGCCATATGATATCCCATATAAAGGCTGTTAAACAAAAAGTGGGGATTTATCTGCATCTGAAGTTCCTTATACCTGGCCTGCTCCACTTGAAGCTGTTTTTCCAGAACCTCCTGAATCAGATTCCGTACCTTTTCCGTCATCCGGTTATACTGTTCAAACACATAATTAAATTCCTTGGATTCATTCAATTCAAGCTTACAATTATATTTTTCCTGCTCAACCATCTGCATGGCGCGGCTCAATTTCTCCATGGGACGGTTTATAATCCGCTTGATCACAATAGTAAGGAATACCGGCATCAGAAGAAGCACTACCGAAGTGGCCGCCCATGCCCAGTACAGAGTATATATGGTTCTGTAGGCATCCGCACGGTTCATATAAACTATAATCAGAAATTTATTGGCGTTGCTTCCAATCCTGTAGATGAGGTATTTGTTCCTGCCGATAACCTGTTCCTGTGATTCATTGCTTTCCCAGTCAATTCTTTTGTATACCTGTTTCCCCGTTTCAGACAGGTTTTCCGGCCTTCCCAGCAACTCCTTTGTTTCCGAATCCACGAAAAAGTAATCATAGCTGCCTTCGCTGTCATAGCCTCTCAATGTATACCGGATGTCCAGAAGGGAAATTTTTATTCCGACCATCACCTGATTGCTGCCCTGTGACAAATAATACAGCGCATCATTATTGTGGAAGAAGGAAACACCGTCTTTCTCAAAGCTTTCTTTCATGGTAAGAAATATATCATCTATGGGGATAATGCTGGAATTGGCACTGAGAATTTCACCGGACTGCGGCAGGTAAAGAAAAACATCGTCAATATACATACTGATGTTCCGATATTCTTTAATGGTATTATAAGCCTCAACATAAGACAGATAGGATTCATAATCCACCTGTCCCCTCCAATGGGTCGTGAATTCCACAATTGCCTTGTTCCCGCACATCTGGTACATAGACTGCATAACTCTCTCAATATCCGCATTGATTATCGCCGAATAATACTTGACTTTATCCGTCTGATTATTTATCGTTTCTTTTGTCAGGTGACTGCTTAATATCACCAGACCTCCGAAAACAAGAACGGTAAATGGGATCCAGATTACCATAATGCTCAGAACAAGCCTGCCCAGCAATGATTTCTTTACATTTTTAAACCAATTCATTTGGGACCTCCTGTGTTTTATTGCTGACGTACCAAATTTATTATACATATAAAGCAGGTTCTGTCCATCCATGTCAAGATTTTTAACAGCCACGCTGTTATTCTGATAAATGAAGGAGAACAAAACATGCAATGGGACAAAATAGAGCTGGCCTCCAGGATGCAGAATTACATCCGTGAACACTGTATGGACGAAGATTTCAGCATGGATGCGCTGTATGCGTCCACCGGTTATTCCAAAAGGCACGCCTGCCGTATTTTCAAGGAGCTTCTTTATAAGACGCCGGAGGAATATGTACGGGCCGTACAGATGACGGCAAGCGCGGAATCTCTGATTAAAACGGATGCCAACATTCTTGACATCGCCCTGGATACGGACTATGAAAGCCATGAGGGATATACACGGGCCTTTGAAAAGCTGTTCGGCACCACGCCTTCGTGCTACCGCAACGGCCAGACTCCGATTCCGCTCTTTATCCAATATCCCATAAAGCATTATTACTCCTATCTGAGGCAAAAGGAGAAGAAACAAATGGAAAATGAAAACAATCTGAACAATGAGACCAAGGCGTCTCCCTCCCTCTGCACCGTTACAGTTATCAGCAAGCCCGCACGGAAGCTTCTTGTAATGTATGCGAAGAAAGCACATGATTATTTTTCGTTCTGTGAGGAGGTGGGCTGTGAGTGGGAGGGGCTTTTTAACAGCATTCCCAGCCGCCTGGAGACGGCAGCCCTGATAACGCTTCCGCCGTCCCTGATACCGGAAGGCAGTACGGAAACCGCCGCAGGCGTGGAGCTGGATGCGGATGCGGTTGTCAAAATTCCTGAGGGCTGCAGCCTTATCGAGCTTCCTCCCTGTGATTATCTTTACTTCCAGTCTCCTCCCTATGAAAATGAAGAGGATTACTGTACCGCCATCGAGCTTGTCTTCCAGGCAAGCGAGACATATCAGCCGGAACGCTTTGGGTACCGCTATGCTCCAAAGCTGGCTCCCGCCTTTAACTTCGGCGCGGATACCAGGACGGGCGGATGTATCTCTCTTCCTGTGCAGAAGCTGTAAAAAGAAGGCAGGCTTCCCTTCCCCGCGGAAGGTGAAGCCTGCTGTGAGATATATGGTACTATTTTCCGTCCTCATCCTTTTCATATCTTATTTCCAGGCCGGGTACGAATTTCCGGTCCATCTGATGCCTGGCCTTCCGGTTTTCCACGGTATCAAAAATAATGGAGAAATCATAATCCGCCGGGTACATTTCCGCCGCGGCTACCTTCAGCTGAAGCCTTTTGTAATTGATCCTCATTTTTTTCTTCTGGATCTGCACTCCCACATCGCCCTTATCATCCGCCGGCTCATATACGATTCCCAGCTTTCTCTGGGGATATACCATGACGCTGTCTCCCATGGAGAAACGGCCTTTTATCTCTTCAGCCTTTACTTTGCAGGAATTCTGCGCATCCTCCTTCGACCTGATCCGGGACTTCTGCGGTATTTTTTTTGATTTATCCAGGCTACCGCCCTCCATTGCCTGTGGTCCGGACGTTTCCATGAGGTCAGGCAGGGAGCGTTTGTTTTTTTCACCGCTTCCATAGGCGGCCTTCCAGGCTGTCTCCAGGGTTTCTTCTGCCATCCCCAGGCGCCTGGCGATATAAAAAGCACAGCTTTCTCCCGCTTCGCCCAGTTCCAGCCGGTACAGCGGCTTCAGGCTTTCTTTATCAAAGGCCATTCTGGCATTGATCACGCCCTCTGTTCGTTCGCCGTATTCCTTTACCTCCGGATAATGGGTGGTTACCAGGAACAGGCAGCCCCGTTTTCTCAGTTCTTCCAAAACCGCCACCGCAATTCCCATCCCTTCCGCCGGATCAGTTCCGGATCCAAGCTCATCCAACAGCACCAGGCTTTCCCTGTCGGCTTTCTGCAGGATGCGTATAATATTTTTAATATGGGCGGAGAAGGTGGAGAGATTTTCCGAAATGCTCTGCCCGTCCCCGATATCGCAGAAAATATCCGCATTCATAGCCAGATCCGCTTCCTCACAGGGTATATGAAGCCCGCAGCAGGCCATAACGGAGAGCAGTCCCACCGTTTTCAGTGCCACTGTTTTTCCTCCGGTATTGGGCCCTGTAATTATGACGCCCTGGGTCTTTCCCCCAAACTCCACATTCAATGGCACCGGGTTTTCGCTGGTAAGAAGAGGGTGCCTTCCGTTCACAATACGGATAAAACGCCGGGTATTCAAAGAAGGCTGTCTGGCCTGCATATCCGCGCTCAGCTTACCCTTTGCAAAGATAAAATCCAGCTCCTCCATATATTCCAGATTTACGGAAACGGCATCCAGATTATCCCCTACCAGGGCCGACAGGGTATAGAGTATGATTTTTTCCTCGTTTTCCTCCGCCGTTTCCAGAAGGCCAAGCTCCTCGCGGAGCTTTGATACCGCAGTTGGCTCTATAAAAAAGGTTGCGCCTGTGGACGAAGCATCCACTACGGTTCCGGGGACCTGGCTTTTGTATTCTTTTTTTACAGGCAATGTGAACCTGCCGTTTCTCATGGAAACAAAGCTTTCCGAAAAATACTTCCGGCTGCTGCGGAGCATGGTGTCCAGCTTCGTCCTGATCTGCCCCTCCGCCTGTTCCTTTTTCTGACGTATGCTGCGCAGTGTCTTACTGGCATAATCATCCACACGGCCGCCCCGGATACAGCGTTCGATCTCTTCCTGAAGCGCGCTTAAGTCCTGGAAGCCGGCGGCAAATCCGGCCATACCGGGGGCAAGATCCCTGCATCGGCCCAGGTAACGGGTCAGCCGCAGGGAAAGTACGGCAAACTGCCTGACGCTCTCCAGCTGATCCGGGGTCAGCATCCTTCCCGCTTTTGCCTCCTGGGCGGCTTCCCTTACTCCTACCGTATCCGAAAAGGGCGGGGTTCCCAGTGCATCCAGAACCTTCCTGGCCTCTGTCGTCTCCTGCAGGGCGGCCTCCGCCCTGGCCTGATCCAGGAAAGGCTCCATTTGTTCAAACCGCTGCGCGGCCTTTTCCGTCATTGCATTTTTTACCAGCATTTCCTTTATTCTGCGAAATTCCAGCATTTCATTCATATCGTTGTTTTCGTTCATAATATTGATTCTCCCCATTTTTCTTACAGTTCAGACGGCTGAACCGCCGCCTGTTTTTGTTTCTTTCAATTGTTTTTCAGATTTGTGGGAAGACAAGGCTGTATAGCGGCGGCTGTTTCATTCCTTCATATTCACCGGCGGCTCACTATACTTGAGAGACGCTAAACGGACGTAGTTCCTGAACCGGGACGTTTTTCTTTATTATCGCGGACGGCAAGTCATATGGGCGCGCCTTTCTGGCGGCTGCCAAAAGGACTAGATGTCCTGCAGCTACTGTGGGAAATCTGACTTTGCTGCAGTATTCTTATGACAATGCCTGCTTTACATTCTTTCAAATGCAAAATAATGCAAAAAAAGGCATAACCCCGCAATCAGGATTATGCCTTCTATACTTTTAAAGTATGTGTCTACGCAACCTGTTCGGAACTCATCAGGGCAGACTCCCAGAGGGAACGACGCAAAAACCCCGTCTCTGCCTTAACACGCTATTCGCCTGTCTTCCTCACATTGGCTGCAATTAACATACATTTTCCTCTCTTTCTTTCTGTAACTGAAGCTTTACACATGTCCGAATGACACAGCTTCAGTCACTGCCCCTATAATAACAGGCGCCTTTGGCTTTGTCAAAGGGTTTCCCGTATTTTTTATGCATATTTTTTTAACCTTGTTTCCTGAAAATATTGCAAATCAGGCAAGGCAGAGCCATGATTATATTATATAGGTGCTGCCGATAGACGGTTGCCCTTCAAATTAACAGTAAAAAATAACCGCTATTCCTTCCTGCTGCCGTAACGTACCACCGCCCCCTCTTCAAGGGCTTTTGTCGTATCTACTATAATTTCCGTATCCGCATCTATTGTTCCTTCTTCAATGGAGGCAAATTTATTGTTCTTGTCCAGTACATTTACGTTTACGCGGCTTGCGGCAAGTTCTTCCCCCAAAATTCCCTGCTGTTTTCTGAGTACAAAAACATAAGAAATGCCGTTATCAGTATAAACCGCCTTTGCCGGAATAGTCAGGGGATAGCTTTGTGACTGGGAGGAAGCCGTCATGGTTCCGCTCTGTCCTACCGCGCCTTCGCCGGGGGGCAGGTAAACTATGGCGTCATAGCTGCCCGGCGTGCTTTCGCTTTCCGCCAGATAGGCAACCTGTCCTTCCACGGTTCTGCCGCTGTTACCCAGCTTCAGGGAAACCGTATCATTGATATCCACATACTTCTTCTCCTCCCTGGTGAGCGTAGTCCGGAATTTAAAGCTTTCATCCAGATCGGCCAGAACCACGGAAGCGCCGTCCGGCACTCTTTCGCCGGAGGATATTTTGATTTTGGTTACGATGCCGTTATCCTCGCTGAATACCTGTCCGTCTGCTTTTTGGAGCTGCACGTACTTCTGCAGGATTTCATTCCGGTAAGCAATCTCCATCTGGTTCATTTCCAGAGTCAGATCCGGATTCGCTGCAAGCGTTGAGTCCTCTACCTTCCGTTTTGCCTCAAGCATGGCGTCCAGCTTATCCCAAACGCTGTTTTCCTGATTCTGCTTTGCACTGTCTACGGAATCCTCCAGACTTTTCTTTGTACTCTCCCAGTTTTCCCAGGCAGAATCTTCGTTTGCATAGTCCGGCTTGGTCTTTGTATCTACACTTCCCTTCGCCAGCTCCTCTTCTATGCTTTTAACTCTTCTTTCCGCGCTTTCTCTTCTGGCTTCAGCCGCCTTCAGCGCTTCCTCCAACCGCTCCCGTTCAGGATCTGCCGCAGGGCCGGAACCGCCGCCGGTGTTGTCTTCCCCGCCATCTGGTGTCCCGCCATTATCCGATGTTTCACCGCTGTCCGAATCGCCGCCGGAACCGGAACCGTCGCCGGCTGATCCACCATCATCTGAACCACCAACCGAATCGCCGCCAGCTGAATCACTCCCAGCTGTTCCACTGCCATCCGAACCACCATCATTCCCGCTTACACTGCCGCCTGATGCCTGGCCTTCCCTGCTTTGCGCCGTATTTTCCCGGACCGCCTCCTGTCCACCGTCATGGTTGTCAGGGCTGCCACCGGAGCTGCCGGATCCGCTGTTGTTATCCTCGCCCGAACTGTCAGATCCGCTGTCACCGTCTCCGCCGCCGGAATCACCGTGGGCGGCGATATAATCATCCAGTGCCTTTCGGGCCGCCTCTTCCTCCGCCTTAGCCGCTTCCAGCTCCGAATTTGCGCTTATCTGCTGCTTCTGTAAATCCTTCATCCGGCTGTCCCAGTCCTTATACTCCTCTTTTTTCTGGTTCCGTTCCTCATCCGGGGTCTGCCTGGGCTGGTTATTCAGATGGTCCTCCAGCTTTTCTTCCGCCTTCGCCACAGCATCCCCCGCCTGCTCTATTTTCCTGTCCTCCTCCGTATCCGCAAGCGCATAATCCTCCAGGGAACGGTTCTGGGCCAGCAGCTCCTTCTGGGCATCAAGCTCCTTTTGCTGCCTTGCCTGCTCATTGCTCATCTCCAGCTTTTTGATCGCAAACTCCTGTTCCGATATTTTTTCCTTCAAATCCTCCTGATCCACATCAAACAACAATGTATTCGCAGAAACGCTGTCTCCCAGGTTTACATAAATTTGATTGACCTTCAGGCCGCTGACGGTATCCACAGCCACCTCCCGGTTGGCTGTTACCATACCTTCCGCCTCCACCATATGGCCGAGCGCCCTTTTTTCCGGCTTTTCCGTCTCCACCTGCGGCAGACTCGCTCCGTAAATCCCCTTTGATAACAGCGTGCACAAAAACATAATCACAAAAAATACACAGCCGGCATACAGGATTTTTTTCTTTTTCTTCAGAAATTCCATGACTTATCTCTCCTATTCCTTCAATCCGCTCATAGCAATCCCCTGTTCCAGATAATCCTGTCCCAGCAGAAAAACAAAGACCGCAGGGATCAGCGTCACCACCGATGCGGCAAATGCAAAGCCCGCCTGCGTCAGCCCGATTTCGGGCAGATATAAGGACAGCGGCCACAATTCTTTACTCTTTAAAAAGGTAAGCGGCTGCTCAATCATATTCCAATACTCCAGAAAGCCCAGCACAAATGCGGAAAGGATTCCCGAGGAGCCCAGCGGAAGCCCTATCCTTACAAAAAGTCCAAGCTCTCCTGCGCCGTCTATCCTTCCGGCCTCCAGCAGCCCGGGATGAATGCTACAGAACCCTCTGTAAATCAGAAACACAGGGAAAGTGGAAAAAATGGCAGGAAGTATGACGGCAGCCTGCGTATCCATAAGATGCAGCCGGTCCAGCACCAGATATGAGGACAGCATGGTCACCTGAAATGGCATCAGCATTAAAACAATATACAGGGTAAACAAAAGCCTGCGGAAAGGAAATCTGTAAACCGCAAAGGCCCATGCCGCCGGCACCGCTATCACCATCTGGCCCGCCAGGATGATGAGCACCATTTTGATAGAATTCCAGAACAGGATAAAAAACTGGGGAGAATAAAAAAGCAGCCTCCGATACCACTCCAGTGTGGGAAACTCCGGCAGCACCGTCCAGTTAATAAAACCGCTTCCCCCGGAAAGCACTGCTTTAAACGCCTGTGTCAGCTCATATTCCCCGGTCATGGAGCCTGAAAGCAATAGCAGAACGGGAGAGCAGATAAACAGGCCGGTAAAAATAAGAACCCCCATTAATAATGCTCTTGCCGTCTGTCCGCATATCTTTCCGGCCAGGGCATATATATGCCCGCTTTTCTTCCTTCGATTTTGGATGCCAACACCCCTCATATGCCTTTCACTCTCCTTCGTCCCACAGCTTCTGCAGAAGCAGTATCGCCGCGAACAGTATAAAACCCAGGATAACTGCTGCCGCCGCCATCTTGTCAAAATCCAGATTTGTAAACCAGTTATTGAACAGATGCTGCAACAGATACATGCTTTCATCCGGATACGATCCTGCCACCAGATAAGCCTCCCGGAAGGCCTTGAAAGTATTCAGGAAGGAAAGCACGGTAATCGTATAAAGGACAGGTTTCAGATTGGGCATGATTATCCTGACAAAGCACGTGAATTCCCCGGCCCCGTCAACCCTAGCCGCTTCCCGTATCTGCGTGGAAATGGACAGGATTCCCGTAAGCCACAGCACTACTGTATACCCGAGATTTTTCCATATGTAGCTGAACACCAGCACCCAGAAAGCCGCGCCCGTCCCCATATAATCAATGTCAAACACAGGGGCGCTTTGCAGCACCCCTGCGCTGTATGCCGCTTCCCCCAGCCTGGTAAGAAACAGATTCAAAAACCCCTGCCTGTCAAAAATCAGCTTCCAAACCAGCACTACTGTGGCCGCCGGCACCGCCATGGGAAAGAGAAAGGCAGATTTCAGAAAATGTATCCGGGTAAAACGGCTGAGAAAACAGGCGATAATCAGGCCCAGCCCGATGAGCAGCGGCAGGCAGACAAGAACGAATTTTGCCGTATTTCCCGCCGCCAGCCAAAACGCCTTATTTTCAAATACCAGTTTATAATTGTCAATTCCTCTGAATTCCCCTGTCACCGCGGTCGTTAAGGAACGCCTGCAGACATCCGCAAAGGGGGCCAGCACAAACACGATGACCCCCAGAAAGCTTGGAAGCAGAAAATACAGACAGGCAATATTCTTGTTTCTTCTTTGTTTCCTCATTTTCCTATTCAGCCAGATACAGCTGTACCTTCTGCTTTATCTGCGCCACTCCTTCTTCCACACTCAGTTCGCCGTTCAGCACCTGTGTGCCTGCCGCCACAACGGCCTGTTCAATTCGGCTGTCACGAAGATAAGGCGTATCCAGGGAAGAAACCAGATTCTTCAGGCTTTTTTGTTCCTCTTCATTGGGCCAGTACAAATCCAGCATGAGCACGCTTCCGTCCTCCTTTGCAATACCATAGGAGCCAAACGGAGTGTCCAGATCCATTTCCGTATAGAACATCCGATCAAAGCTAGCCTTATTTACCGGATACGGTTCCTCCTGTGAGGCCATTACCTCGTAGGATAAAAGCGTCTGTATAAAATCCTTCGCCATTTCCGGCCGGGCCGCTTTTGCGGATACGCCCATAATGGATTCCGCCTGGAAAACCTTTGAATTCTGGAAGGAAGGCGTAGTAAAGACGATTTCTTTTCTTACCCTGGGAATAGAAATTACATTGGTAAAGTCAAGGCTCACCTGCTGCGTATTCCCTAACCCGAACTGTTCCTGGGATCTTGTCAGGAAATTCATAATACTGAAGGAAATATCAAGCGCGGTTTCCGCGTAGCTTCCGCCTTCATCCCCTCTGCTTCTGTTGGATTCCAGGAATTCCTCCATATCGCTTTCGGAGATACCGCTTATTTCCGCATCATAAATCCGTTTTGCCTGGGTTAAAAATTCCTGTACCGCCGCCTCTTCCAGTGTACCATCCTCCCTGCTCCATGAAGGCTCACAGGCCAGGGCCAGCATACGGAGTACAATGTCAGGCTGATAAGCGGACAGAATGGAACCATCCGGGCTTTCCGCCCTGAGTTTTTCACAGGTATCCGCGAAGGATTGCAGATCCTGGATTCCCGCCAGGGTTTCCTGTTTTCCCACAAGAAGGGGGATCCGGAAACGGGTGGGAATCGCGTAAATTTTTCCATCTTTTTCAAATGCTCTTGTGATATTGTTAAAGAACTCTTCCTTTTCCTCTGCTGCCTTCAGAGTATCACTTAAGTCGGCCAGCATTCCCTTTGATAAGTAGGAATCCAGCGGAAGTCCGTCCAGACAAAGCACATCAGGCCCTTTTCCCGCCATGATTTCCGTATTCAGCGCTTTGACTGCATCCTCTGCGGTCAGCCCATTATCTCCGGACATGCCGACCTCATATCTTACATAAACATCATTGTGCTCCTTCTGATAAGCAGATACCGCCTGCTGGATGGTTCTGTCTTTCTTCAGGCTGTATACAAGCAGCTCCTTATCCGGTACGGAAGGCACTGTTTCATCAAAAGCAAACCGGGAAACACCGCTTCCCAAAAGCATGAGGAATACAGGCCCGTCCTCTGCAAGCATACCGTATTTGGCTACGGAAGGATCTGCCAGGGAGCAAAGTCCGCCTTCCAGCAGCAGCTTTATGCCCTCTCCCTCCTTATAGCTGTAAATACCTTCGTCACAGCCCAGGTACAGGTTGTTTTCCTTATCTAATGCGGCAATGAACTTATAATTTCCGCTGGTATAAAAAATCGTATCCATACCATCGGTCATCTGTTTTTGCACAAAGCTGTCTAGCTCGTCATCCTGTTCCAGGAGTTCTCCATTGACATAATCATAGCTGTAGGCCCTGGTAGTCGTAAATGCTGCCATCCGTGTTTCCGAAAAACAGGCCAGCTCCACGTCCCCTTCCGTGTCAAACAGCCTTGTTAACGCTCCGTCCTCCTGATTGATTTCATAAACGGCTCCGCCCTGGCTGGCAAACAGTCTGTTATCCGGTGTGTACCAGCAATTTGTGAGGATTTCATAATTGTCCAGATTAAAGGGGACCGGAAGATCCCGCATCTCTCCTTCCGGGGAAACTATCATATAGCGGTAATCCATTTTAAACAGATTGTCAGTTTCTGATGCCTGTTCCGTTTCCTCATCAGCCGATTCTTCGTAGCTGCTGTACATTAAAAACAACGTGCCGTCCTTTGCCATTGCAGCAGTCATATAGTAGGCGTTTCCCACCATTCCCATCCAGTCGTCGTATTTCCTTGTCCAGGTTCTGCCTTCGTCCTGGGAAATGCAGGGGCCGTTATTATAGTCAAATATCTGGAGACTGCCGTCCGTCAGACGGGTTATTCCGGCGTTACGCATCATATCCTCCGGCATCCCCACCGCTTCCTCCATATATCTCCCCATGGTTTTTCCGCTGCCGCCGGTTTCCGGCTCTTCCTCCGGTGTATTTCCCGCTCTTCCTCCGCAGCCTGTAAAAAGCATGCCCGCTGTCAAAAGCAGGGCAAGCGCTTTCATTCCCGGTTTTCTTTTCATAATAAATTATCCTTTCCTCAGGCCTTGCTGTCCTGTTTTTCTTTACCCTGATCTTAAAGGACAAATCTTGTTAAAATTCCGATAAAACTCTTACAATTTTCTTACAATCCATTTCCTTCGCCCAACCGTTTCCTGTTCGGCTTTTGCGGCACGGTATTGCCAAATGCGGCATTTTGCTGTTTTACGGCGTATGCGGACTTTCCTGAAGGCTTTTGCTTTTGCAGGATGTCTTTTTCAGGGAAAAAATAACGGAGGGCACCTTTTTCCGGTGTCCTCCGCCATGTCTTTTTATTCTATTTCTTTCCGCCGTTCTTTTTGGCCGCGCTCCTTAACGTCTGCACAACCGCTATCGCCAGTCCGGTAAAAAGCAGATACTTTTTTACCTTTTCCAGCGCCTCCTCTCTGGTAGCCGGGATATGGCTGTATACAAAATCCCGAAAGGGATGCGACGGCCTGCTTCCCACCAGTTCCTTATAGGTCAGCAGCCTTGTCTCATAGTCCGCCGGATTTTCCTCATGGAATATCAGTTCCCTGACCGCCCGGCTGACACCATCGCCATAATCATGAAAACCGCAGGAGGGCGTATAGCCCAAATCGATTCCGCCCCAGTTTCCCACAAAGCTGTTTCTGTGATCATGACCGCAGTATACGGCAAAAATATCTCCTTTTTCACGAAGGCTTTCAAATTCCCTGGCATTGTTGTCAGGCGCGCTTACCGCCTCCCGGAAGCTGCCGCCATCGCATTTTTCCTCATCCAGAAGGTAATACTCGTTGGCATGGGTACGGTAGGTACGGATTGCGCCCCTGGTTTTCTTATCCACTCTGCGCAGGAGCCGGTAATACTCGGGCATGGGAATGTGCTGGAACACAATTCCCGGCACCAGGCCGCCATGAACCTGCGCGAAGGTATCCCTTGCCGCCTTGTACCAGTAGATCTGCTTGGGATGGAGGGTCTGACAGCCACCGCCGGCGGCGTCTCCCTGGGAATCCAGCAGGTAAACGGCCATCACCGTCTTTGTCTCTTCAAAATTCTGTATCCCTATGGCAAAGGTGCCTTCCTCCGGCCCATGAAGTATCTCCTGTCCCCGGCTGTTCAGCCAGTCCACGCAGCCCGGAATTCTGCGGTAAATTCCCATCTGTTCCTCGTTGCTCATTCCGCTCTGCCTGTCATGGTTCCCAAAGGTTACGGCAAAGGGGATGCCCCTGGACACAATCGGCTCCAGTATGCCCCGTATTGCTTTTTCTGTCTGCCCGGGCTTCTTCCTGAATGCACGGCTGTAACCCTTCAGCTGATCACCGGTGAGCACCACCAGATCCGGCCGGGCCGTATCAAGCGCTCTTCTGATAAGCGCCATGGTATCCTCCGACGCCTCAGGCAATTCCTGTATATCTGCAAACTGTAATATATGAAAAGTTCCATCTTCCCTGAACTTCATTTCATCAGCTCCTTTCTTTCCTTTTCCAACATGTTATGTAAACTTCCTCCCAGGAGGATGCCGCATTTTCCCATTTCTTCCACCCATCATATACGTATATATCCATATTTACAACAAAATACATAAAATCTTAAAGAAAGCTTCACTCAGATTTAACATAAGGGGGTGGGGG
>OAVH01000554.1_pt1 | contig 26827 bp, 26 predicted proteins | sample 1495281 | NCBI WGS metagenome assembly OAVH01 (sample SAMEA2580082, study PRJEB22360) | human gut metagenome | biome: human gut; feature: human-associated habitat; material: faeces | place: Denmark | collected 2008/2010
ATTTTGGTCGAGGACATTATATCAAAAATGGGAGGTAAATGCTCTTTTTATTTGCAACTTCCCATAAAATCAAGGTTTTTAATAGATTTAAACAATAAAAAACAGGTAGTTTTTGACACTACCAAATGACAAAGGAGAGGTAGATTATGAAAGTAGTATCAACAGAAAAAGCGCCAAAAGCATTAGGACCATATTCACAGGGCTATGTACACAATGGAATTTTCTATTCAGCAGGACAGATTCCGATCAATCCGGCAGTTGATGCAGTGGAAGCTGAGACGATTGAAGAGCAGACCGAGCAGGTATGCAAGAATCTGGCAGCAGTTCTTGAAGCAGCAGGAACTTCATTTGACAAAGTATTGAAAACAACATGTTTCCTTGCAGATATGGGAGATTTCGCAGCTTTTAATGAAGTGTATGCAAAATATTTCACATCAAAACCGGCAAGAAGCTGTGTGGCTGTGAAGACACTTCCGAAGAATGTAAAATGTGAAGTGGAGCTTATTGCAGTTGTTGAGTAGAGAGCTTGACGATGTAAAGAATAACACCTAGTGTATTAGGTAAGAGTAAGTATTAAGAAAAGAGGATCAATCGATTATGGCAGAAGAGCAGAAGAACTGCAAGCCGTCTGATTGTGCCGGATGTGCACACGCAGACTCTTGCAGCAGCAAACCACAGGACTTTAAGAAACCGGCAAATCCACATTCTCACGTGAATAAAGTGATCGCAGTTGTCAGCGGAAAAGGCGGAGTAGGTAAATCTATGGTTACCGCATCTCTGGCAAGAATGATGAAAGAACAGGGATTTTCCGTAGGTATTCTTGATGCAGATATTACCGGACCATCTATTCCGAAGATGTATGGTGTTCATGAGGCGGCAGTGGGAGGTGAAAATGGAATCTTTCCGCAGGAAGCAAAAGACGGAACCAAGATCATGTCTGTCAATTTGCTGTTGCCGAATGAGTCAGATCCGGTTATTTGGAGAGGACCGGTCATTGCCAATGTAGTAACACAGTTCTGGACAGATGTTATGTGGGGAGAACTTGATTATTTATTTGTGGATATGCCGCCGGGAACCGGTGACGTTCCGCTTACAGTATTCCAGTCTCTTCCGGTGGGCGGTGTTGTGATCGTAACATCTCCGCAGGATCTGGTTCAGATGATTGTAAGCAAAGCTTACAATATGGCAAGACAGATGGATATTCCGGTGCTTGGTATCGTAGAAAACTACAGCTATTTGAAATGTCCGGATTGCGGAAAAGAGATTAAAGTGTTTGGTGAGAGCCATGTAGATGAGACCGCAGAGAAATTCAGAATTCCGGTGCTTGGTAAAATGCCGATCGATCCGGCGCTTGCAGAAATGGTAGAAGAAGAGCGCTTCTATGAGGCAAGCAATGAATATTTGGCAGCGGCAGTAAATAAATTATAAACGAAAAGAAATCCCTGGGGTAAATATCACATTACCCCCGGGGATTATTTGTACCTCATAGTCATGAGCCGGCTGTTTTTACTTCTTCTTTTTGTCAGATTCCGGCTTTGGAAGGCCGTCGATCAATTTTTCTATGATTTGTTTCTTTACATAGACATCAAAGCTTAAATTGCACAGAAATGCAAAAGTCTGAAGCTTTGCTCTCTCCTCTTCGGGCATGTCCTCAAAGGTCTCAAGCGCATACTGATAACTTTTTGTTACATCCTTCATAAGGTCCGTGATCCTCGATTTCTCCAGGTCACAGATATCTTTGTAAATATCGGTAAAAGATAAACCGCCTTCGGCGTCAAAATAACTGTCTGTCAATGGTGTAAGCAAGGTTTCGATATCTTTAATTGATAAAATATTTTTGAAATAATAGATAAAGATCATGACAAGAACATGTTCTTTCGAATATTTCTTCTTCACAGGCGGTGGAAGAAGATTGTTCTTTGCATAATTGTTGATCATAGTTTTGGTCAGAATTTTGTCCTCATCATAACGCTTAGTAGCGCTTAAATTTTTCTCCATAAAAGTTGTTACTTGATCCATATACAAATCTATGTTAGGAATATCTTCCGGTTTGATATAGTCGATTTGAGAAATACTGGATAAGATGCTGTTCAGCATGTCTTTTGTGTCAATTGTCATATTATCACCTCGATACAAACATTATATAGTATTCAAAACTAGATGGCAAGATTTATTTTGATTGATCTTTGCAGGCAAAATAAATCGAGAAATCAGAATTTGATTGTTTTGAGAAAATTTTTATGCGTAATCTATAGATACGTGTTATAATACGGGAAGGTATGAAAGGTACGAAGATCTGGTACACAGGAGGTATGAAAATGAATAAAACGGATGAAAAATATCAGGCATATGTCCAAATTTTAAAGGAGGAGCTGGTACCGGCAATGGGGTGTACGGAACCGATCGCTCTTGCATATGCGGCGGCAAAGGCGCGGGAAGTGTTGGGGTGTCTTCCGGATAAGGTTGTAATTGAAGCAAGTGGAAGTATTATTAAAAATGTAAAGAGTGTGATCGTTCCGAATACGAATCACTTGAAAGGAATTCCGGCAGCTGCCACAGCAGGTATCATCGCGGGAAAGCCGGAAAAGGAGCTGGAGGTCATCGCAGAAGTGACCGAAGAACAGACAAAAGAAATGATTTCATTTCTTGAGAAGACGGATATTTCTGTTCAGCATGTGGACAATGGTATTACATTTGAAATCGTAGTGACCGTGAGCAAAGGGGAGTCTTATGCAAAGGTTCGCATTGCAAATTATCATACCAATATCGTTTTGATTGAAAAAGATCACGAAAAGCTTCTTGATATTCCGGTGGAAGGCGAGAAAGAAGAAGGATTGACTGATCGAAGCCTTTTAGATGTAAAATCAATCTGGGATTTTATTAATACCGTGGACATAGAAGACATCCGCGAAGTGATCGGACGTCAGATTGAATATAATACGGCGATCGCAGACGAAGGAATGCGTGGTGACTATGGTGCAAATATCGGACAGGTATTGTTGAAAGCTTATGGAGACGATGTAAGAGCGAGAGCGAAAGCCAGAGCCGCAGCAGGATCGGATGCAAGAATGAATGGCTGTGAACTTCCGGTTATTATCAATGCAGGAAGCGGAAATCAAGGAATGACTTGTTCGCTTCCGGTACTTGAGTATGCCAAAGAGTTAAATTCCGGCGAAGAAAAAACATATCGGGCATTGGCTCTTTCGAATCTTGTGGCAATTCATCAGAAAACCGGAATTGGAAGATTATCTGCATATTGTGGAGCAGTAAGCGCCGGAGCGGCAGCAGGAGCCGGTATTGCTTACTTATGCGGAGGCGGATATGATGAAGTGATCCATACAGTAGTCAATGCTTTGGCAATCGTATCCGGTATGGTGTGCGACGGAGCAAAAGCTTCTTGTGCTGCAAAAATTGCTTCTTCCGTAGACGCAGGTATTCTTGGATACAATATGTATCTTAACGGTCAGCAGTTCTATGCCGGTGACGGAATTGTGACAAAGGGGGTAGAGGCGACCATTGGTAATATCGGACGCCTTGGCAAAGACGGTATGAGAGAGACCAATGAAGAGATTATTAAAATGATGATTGAAGAATAAGAATGGAAGATAAATGATAGAAACAGAAAGGAATTGTTGACTTGAGTATTTACGACACATTAAATGAACCACAAAGGGAAGCAGTGTATTATACAGAAGGACCGCTCCTTATCCTTGCCGGAGCCGGCTCGGGGAAAACAAGAGTGCTGACGCATAGAATAGCATATTTAATCGAAGAGAAGGGTGTGAATCCGTGGAATATTTTGGCAATCACATTTACGAACAAGGCAGCCGGAGAGATGCGGGAACGAGTAGACAGACTGGTGGGCTTCGGGTCAGAGAGCATCTGGGTGAGCACATTCCATTCGATGTGTGTGAGAATCTTGAGAAGACACATTTCTTTGCTTGGATATGATACGAATTTTACGATCTATGATGCGGATGATCAGAAGACGTTGATGAAAGATGTGTGTAAGCTTCTTCAGATTGACACGAAGATCTATAAGGAACGCGCGCTTCTGGCAGCAGTATCCCATGCAAAAAATGAACTGGTGACACCGGAGGAATTTCGGTTAAATGCCGGAGGGGATTTCAGTCAGCGTAAGATTGCGGAAGTGTATGAGGAATATGAGAAGCAGTTAAAAGCGAACAATGCGCTTGATTTTGACGATCTTCTTATCAAAACAGTGCAATTGTTCCAGACGCAGGCAGATGTACTGGAATATTATCAAGAAAGATTTCGCTATATTATGGTGGATGAGTATCAAGATACAAATACAGTGCAGTTTGAATTGGTAAGACTTTTGGCATCAAAGTATCGAAATCTCTGCGTGGTTGGTGATGACGACCAGTCCATTTATAAATTCAGAGGCGCTAATATTAAAAACATCCTTAATTTTGAGCAATATTTTGAAGATGCTAAGGTGATCAAACTGGAGCAAAATTATCGGTCGACAAGTAATATTTTGAATGCAGCCAATGCAGTGATTAGAAATAATGCGGGGCGAAAGGACAAAACATTATGGACAGATAATGGAGAAGGAGAGAAAATTCAGTTTCGCCAGTTTGATTCGGCGTATGATGAGGCAGAATATATTGTAGACGACATTCGAAAACGAGTGCGAGAGAAAGAATATAGTTATCATGATAATGTAATTCTTTACAGAACAAATGCGCAATCTCGAATGTTTGAAGAAAAATTTGTTACAGCGAACATCCCGTATAAGATCGTGGGCGGTATCAATTTCTATGCAAGAAGAGAGATCAAAGATTTACTCGCCTATTTGAAGACAGTAGATAACGGGAAAGATGATCTGGCAGTCCGGCGTATTGTCAATGTGCCAAAGAGAGGTATCGGATTGACGAGTATTAATCGTGTGCAGGATTATGCGGCGGCGTATAATATTGGCTTTTATGATGCGCTTCGTGCGGTGGATCTGATTCCGAATATTGGAAGGGGCGCTTCTAAATTGGAATCTTTTGTGGCACTGATCGAACACTTTAAGACAGATGCGGAGGATATGAGTATCTCTGATCTTTTGAAAGAAATCATTGAAGAGACCGGATACATTGAAAGTCTTCAAGCAGAGGATATGGTAGAAGCAGAGACAAGAATCGAAAATATTGATGAGCTTCTCAGCAAGGTGGCAGCTTACGAAGAAGAGTGCGAAGACCGAAATGAGCCGGCATCTCTGAGCGGATTTTTGGAAGAGGTAGCGCTGGTTGCAGATATCGACAGCTTGGATGAAGATACGGACTATGTGGTGCTTATGACTTTACATAGTGCAAAAGGGTTGGAATTTCCGAATGTTTATCTCGCGGGGATGGAGGATGGACTGTTTCCAAGCTATATGACGATCACCGCAGATGATCCGGAGGAAGTAGAAGAAGAAAGACGTCTCTGTTATGTGGGAATTACACGAGCGGAGAAGGAATTGACACTGACTTGCGCAAGAAGGCGTATGATTCGCGGAGAAACGCAGTATAATAAAATGTCAAGATTTTTGAAAGAAATTCCAATGGAGCTGTTATCTACGGGAGCAGTTTTTACAAAAGATAAAGAAGAGCCGGAAGTCAAAGTGAGCGCATATATGCAGGCAAAGCAGGCATTTAAGGCAAAACCTTTTGGCGGATCGACGCCGTATTCTCAGTCGCCGGCGAAATCTTTTGGAAAACCTTCAGGCAAAGGTTTGGATTATAAAACAGGAGATCGTGTCCGCCATATAAAATTCGGTGAGGGAACGGTTACTGCAATTATAGAAGGCGGCAGAGATTATGAGGTGACTGTGGCATTTGACACAGCAGGTACAAAGAAAATGTTTGCCGCATTTGCAAAGCTGGAAAAAATATAATTTTCTTTGAAAAATGTAGTAATCCGAAAACGATAGTGTTATAATAAGTAAAATGATTCGACTTGTAAAAGAGTGCGGGAAAGGACGTGAAAACATGAGCAAAGTAGAAGACTTTATTGCAGCAACAAAATTGAGTGAGCTTGTGAATAAAAAAGAAGAGGACAAACACGGTAAGACAGTTCTGTGGGTGCTTGCTATCGTTGGTACAGTAGCAGCTATTGCAGCGATTGCTTATGCAGTGTACTGTTTCTTTACACCGGACTATCTGGAAGATTTTGAAGAAGATTTCGAAGACGATTTTGATGATGATTTCTTCAACGATGAAGATCAGGTATAAGCGACAAATCACAAGATGTAAAAGGATGAAAAGCAGGTTCGAAGCCGATGGAAAGCAGAAGGTCTCCGACCTGCTTTTTGTTGCTTTACGGGAATTTTAATTTCACTGTAGGAAGGCAGAAAAGAGGAGAAAAATGGACGGACAGTGTTTTGCATTATTGATCGATGCAGAGAATGTGTCGGCAAAATATATTAAACCGATATTGACGGAACTATCGAAGTATGGGAATATCACATATAAGAGAATCTATGGGGATTGGACCAGTACTCAACATTCCAGTTGGAAAGACGAGCTGTTAAAAAATTCTATTACACCGATTCAGCAGTTCAGCTATACACAGGGAAAGAACGCAACCGATTCAGCAATGATCATTGACGCAATGGATATTTTATATACAAAAGATGTAGATGGGTTCTGTATTGTGTCCAGTGACAGTGATTTCACCCGCCTTGTAAGCAGACTTAGAGAAAGCGGAAAAATGGTGATCGGAATGGGCGAAAATAAAACGCCGGAGCCATTCCGAAGAGCTTGTGATAAATTTACGATTTTGGAAAATCTTTTGAACGAACAAGCGCCAGGTACCGCGCAAGGCTCCGGAGATTCTATTAAGAAAGAGAAGATTGAAGAGGATATCATTAAAATGATCCTTGAAAATCAGGATAATAATAAAACAACCGGACTTGGAGAAGTGGGAAGTCGTCTTGTAAGCCTTCATCCGGATTTTGATGTGCGAAGCTACGGCTATAATATGTTGTCAAAATTTTTGGAAGAGTTTGAGAAGATAGAACTTGTAAAAAAAGGGAATTTTGTGGCAGTTGCACTTCGAGAAGACCGAAGACAAAAGGCAGATGTGGATAAATATATGCTTCAGATCGTAAAAGCATCCGGTGCATCCGGTATAGAGCTTAGCACGCTTGGAAATCGGGCATATGAGAAATTTAAAGATTTTCAGATTAATGATTATGGATATTCACAGTTTAACAAATATGTAAAAAGTATTGACCATATACAGGTGAAGCGTGCCGGAACGATCTTAATCGCTAAATATAAAGAATAAAGACAGGAAAGGTTATAGAACATATGAAAAAAGGAAAGGTATATGAAGGTGTCATAGAGTCAGTGGATTTTCCTAATAAGGGGAAGATTCGGCTTGCGGAAGAAGAGAAGACCGTGATTGTGAAAAACGGAATTTCAGGGCAGAAGGTTCGATTTTCCGTAAATAAAATCCGTAAAGAAAAGGCAGAGGGAAGAATTCTTGAGGTGCTTGAGAAAGCGCCGGCAGAGATTCAGCCATCCTGCCCTCATTTTGGAGAATGTGGAGGATGTACTTACCAGAATCTTCCTTATGAAGAGCAGCTCCGTCTGAAAGAGCAGCAGGTGAAAGCTATGATGGATGAAGCGGTGGAAGGAGACTATGTGTGGGAAGGCGTGCTCCCAAGCCCGGTGGCATTTGCCTATCGAAATAAAATGGAATTTTCCTTCGGGGATGAATACAAAGACGGTCCCCTTGCCCTTGGCATGCATAAGAGAGGAAGTTTTCACGATATTGTAAATGTAGAGCATTGTCAGATTGTGGATGAAGATTATAGGAAGATTTTAACTTGTACATTGGAAGCTTCCAAAAGAAGCGGACTTCCTTACTATCATCAGATGCGTCATACCGGATATTTTCGCCATTTACTTGTGAGAAAGGCAGTGAAGACAGGGGAAATTTTGATTGATCTTGTGACGACAGATGGCAGAGATTGCGGTGGAGAAAGAGAAATCACAGATTATTTGGAAAAGTGGGTAGATGATCTGTGCCGCCTTTCTCTGGATGGAAAGATTGCCGGCATTTTGCATACGACGAATAACAGCGTCGCGGATGTGGTCAAGGATGAAGGAACAGAGATATTATATGGACAGGGATATTTCTATGAAGAACTGCTCGGTTTGAAATTTAAGATTACACCGTTTTCTTTCTTCCAGACCAATTCACTTGGGGCAGAAGTTCTGTATGAAAAGGCACGTGAATACATGGGAGATACAAAAGATAGAGTCGTTTTTGATCTGTACAGTGGAACGGGAACGATTGCCCAGATTCTTGCGCCGGTAGCTAAGAAAGTGGTGGGTGTTGAGATCGTAGAAGAGGCGGTGGAAGCAGCCAAGGAAAATGCAAAACTCAACGGACTTGAAAACTGTAAGTTCTGGGCAGGAGATGTATTGAAGGTGATCGATGAGCTGGGGGAAGTTCCGGATCTCATCATGTTAGATCCGCCAAGAGATGGTGTGAATTCAAAAGCGCTTAGAAAGATTATTGATTTTGGCGTGGATCGTATGGTTTATATTGCGTGCAAACCAACCAGCCTTGCCAGAGATTTGGAGATGCTTCAAGGGCGCGGGTATCAGGTGGAAAAGATAGCATGCGTTGATTTGTTTCCGAATACGGTGCATGTGGAGACTGTGTGCCTCTTATCCCGAGAAAAATCTACAACGTAATCAATGTGAAGGTGGAGTTTGGAGACGGTGAGGACAAGATATCGCTGGATGCGATTGCAGAACGGGCGAAGAAATATCAGCCCAAACCGAAAGTTAAATAATAAGATGATACAAGAATATGTAGAGAAGAAGTATGGGTTTAAGGTACATACCGCATATGTTGCGGGGTAAAGAGGTCATTAGGTTTGACAATGTATGATGCGCCTAATGTGGTAGAGAAATTGAAACAGTCGAGAAAACATCCACCGAAAGAAAAAGCAGAAGCGATAACGGAGGCACTTAAATATTTTGCGGTAATCTAATAGATGAAAAGATACTGGGTTTGTATAAAAGGGGGTGTAGAAGGTATTTGTATATATACCCTGGTTGCATTAAGTTTTATATTGAAGCATATCGGGAAATATGGGGAGATGAAGATAGTTACTCAGCAGAACTCTCTTAAAGGGAAAGAGGATAAGGCGTTAAAAAAGATTATGATATATTTGCAGGAGGAACAATGGGGAAAATAATTAAAGATACAATCCATGCAAATGGAATAGATATTGGGATTTATACGCAGGATTTTGAAAATGAATTTATTTCATTGACAGATATTGCCAGGTACAAGAGTGATGACCCAACAGCGGTTATTCAAAATTGGATGAGAAATCGAGATGTAATAGAATTTTTGGGATTATGGGAAAGGCTGCACAACCCAGATTTTAAACCCCTCGAATTCGAGGGGTTTAAAAAGCGGGCTGGAGCAAATGCTTTTACAATGTCACCGAAGAAATGGATAGAAGCGACAGATGCTATTGGCATCGTTTCAAAAGCAGGACGCTACGGAGGAACATATGCCCATAGCGATATTGCTATGTCCTTTGCAACTTGGATTTCTCCTGAGTTCCAGTTATATATTATGAAGCTTCCTGTATACTTTAAATAAGCCAAGGAATTGACAACCCAAAATACCTCAAGTAAATTTAGATTATTACTGACCTGACCGTTGGTAAAAATCTAAAGAATACAAGAGGTATCTAAAATGAATATTAAAGGCACAAAGAAGAAAAATCAAGTAGAAACCGTAAATATTTTCGAACAGCAGGAACTTTTGAAAAAAGCAGAGGTGATCAGAGAAAAACTTACAGCATCAACATGGCATGAGGCAAAGCTGCGGGGACGTGGTTATGTAAATGCAACTTCCATTTTTGAAAATGCCAAAAAAAGCATAGGGATTCAGGATGGTGCGGAATCAGGCAAACTGGCTGTCAAATGGTTTGTCCATCGAATGATGGAATCAAATGAGCAGCTTGCAGAGATAGAGAGCCGTTTACATCAAATGTGTATGGAGATTCCATATGCAGAAAACATTCTGGAGATATCCGGAATAGGAGAAAACATACTTTCCGGGATACTTGCAGAAATGGGAGATATAGCAAGGTTTGATGATAAGATCAGCCATAGAGGACGCAAACGGCTTAGATACTGGCTGTTCCAGGCTGCAAAGTCAGCAGTAGCACATGCTGATGAATTCAAAGAACTTCATGCGTATTACACGATACGAAAAGAGAATCCGCTGAAAAAGAAACAGTCATTGGTAGTGATTGCCTGCAAGATACTGAGGGTGATTTTTGCAATCCTAACAAAAGGGACGACATACGATCCGAAGAAGATGTTGGGAGATATCGTAAGACCAAATGAGCAGTCAGTGCAGGTAGCATAAGAATAAGACGGTATTAGATATTCCAGAGCCTTGCTGGATTCCAGAGAGTATCTGAAATCGAGCAGGGTTCTGGATAGGAAACCCGTAGACCCGGATGGAGTGTGAAATGCACTGCACCACCAACAAGACCAACCGCTGAAACAAGGGAGATCGTCCACTGAAAATCGGTTTCCTTGGTGGAAGCAGAAGGTCGGTAACAATCAAATACAAACAAGAGCTGTAGCTGACAGTAGTTCTCTCCGTAGGACATGACCCTGTTAAAAAGCTTAGTTGGCACTCAGTGTATGAACAGGTGGAACGAAGGAAGTTGGTACATGATACCATTAGACACGGAAGGTTCACCATCATAGTTGAACAGAGGTATTATAGCCTTAATAAAACAAATCAAAGGATGTTTTATTAAGTGCACCCATTTTCAACTATTCAGTATAGAATACAATGACTGTTCTACACTTTAAGCTCTTGTTTTGAGGTAAACATTTAAAGAAAAAAGTCCAAAAATGAATTAGGGCTTGAAATTATAGGAAGGAGATATTTCATGAGCATACAAACAAAGAAAATAACATTATCAGCCATGTTTCTGGCAATCGGTATCATCCTGCCTTTTTTTACCGGACAGGTACCTCAGATTGGAAATATGTTGCTTCCAATGCATTTTCCGGTATTTTTATGTGGAATGATCTGCGGAGCACCGTATGGTTTAGCAATCGGTTTTATTCTGCCGATTTTTCGATCTTTTCTATTCGGCATGCCGATGATGTATCCGATGGCAGTCGCAATGGCTTTTGAACTTGCAGTATATGGAGTAGTGGCAGGCTGGATATATGGACGCGCAGACAGAAAAAATACATGGGCTGTTTATCGAGCGCTTCTTCTTGCTATGATCTGTGGAAGATGCGTCTGGGGCGTAGTGGAAATTTTGCTTCTTGGCATTGGAGAAAATAGATTTTCATGGCAGATGTTTTTTGCCGGAGCATTGATTAATGCAGTTCCGGGAATCGTTCTTCAGCTTGTATTGATTCCTGCGATCATGGCGATTGTCAAACATACAAAGGTGGTACAGGAAAATGGAAAATAGAAGTCCTTTTCTAATTGCTATAGATGGGAGATGTGCGGCGGGAAAGACGACGTTGACAAAAAGACTATCTTCCATTTTAAATTGCAGTGTTATACATATGGATCATTTTTTCCTGAGACCGGAACAGAGAACGAAAGAGCGTCTCGCGCAAGCCGGAGGGAATGTGGATCGGGAGCGATTTGAGAAAGAGGTGCTTAAGCCCTTGAAGGCAGGTAAAGCATTCACTTATCGAGTTTTTGACTGCCATCAGATGTCTTTGGCAGAAGAAATAGAGATAGTTCCCACACCTGTAGTGATTATAGAGGGGGCTTATAGCTGCCATCCGGAATTTGTACAGGCGTGGGATCTTACGATTTTTGTTGATATTGATAAAGAAGAACAACTCAAGCGTATTGAAAAACGCAATGGCAAAGAGCAGGTCCCGATGTTTGTGAATCGCTGGATTCCTATGGAAGAAGATTATTTTAAGGAATTTCAAGTGAAAGAGAACTGTCGATTACTTCTGCGGCAGCCAATGCACGATCAATAATGTAACGGAATTTGGACTCAAGTTTTACAGAATCGTCAAGGTGAAAGGATGTGTTATCAAGAAAAGCATTGGAGAGCTGATAGACATAATACTCTCCATCCTCCTGCCTGTCTGCAAGCACATCCCCATTTTCACGCATATCGTCCGTGGTTGTTTCTTTGCCGAGACTTAAATCTGTCAAAACTTCCAGCATAATACAGAAGTGCGGTTCGTCCCATGCGGACAAATACATACATTTGCACAGACCGTTTGTGAAAAATGGAAAATGGCTGTAGCAATCCATCAATTCTTTAAAACGTGTCCGGTGACCGGAGTTTTCAAATAGTTTTGCTCTGTCGAGAGCCAGTAAGCACGCGTCTTTTGGGTTCATGAGTACCCCTCCTCATAAAGAATTAATAAAATTATAGCGAAAGAAATATGAATACTCAAGAGATTTGACAGAAATATCGGAAAATATTGACTTTTTTATTATAAACTCAGGAGATTAAATATGAAATACTATCTTGCCCCGTTGGAAGGGGTAACAACACAAGTTTATCGAAATGCTTATCACAAGTATTTTCGCCCTATGGATAAATATTTCACCCCGTTTCTTGTGCCTCATACGAAGAAAGGATTTAGCACAAAAGAAATTAGGGAGATTCATCCGGATAAAAATAAAGAATTATATGTTGTTCCGCAGATTTTAAGTAATCAAGCAGAGGATACTGTAAACACCATCCATAAACTTGAGCAATATGGCTACAAAGAAGTGAATCTGAATCTTGGATGTCCTTCTAAAACTGTGGTATCTAAAAACAGAGGTGCTGGTTTTCTTGCCATGCCGGAAGAGTTGGATCATTTTTTGGAAGGGATTTTTGAAAAGACAGAGGTGAAGGTGTCTGTAAAGACAAGGATTGGACGTGATGAACCGGAGGAGTTTTATCGATTAATGGATATTTATAATAAATATCCGTTGGAAGAGCTGATCGTTCATCCGAGAACACAGAAAGATTTCTATAGAAATACACCTAACATTTCCATGTTTGGCTATGCCGTGGAACATAGCAGTTGTACATTGTGTTATAACGGGGACGTGAAGAGTAGGGAAGACAAAGAGAAAATTTTTGAGAAATTCCCTGAAGTTCCGGCGCTTATGCTTGGAAGAGGAGTCATTGCCAATCCATTTCTTGTGACATTGATTGAAGGATCGAAAAAGGGAAATGTGATAGACAAAGAGATCCTGCGAAATTTCCATGATGCACTTTATGAAGGTTATGGACAGATCAGTGAGGGGATTCTTCCGGTTTTATTTAAAATGAAAGAAATCTGGACTTATATGAAGGATTTGTTTCCGGAAGATAAGAAACGAATTAAAAAATTGAAGAAAGCTGAAAATGCAAAAGATTATGAGCAGGCAGCAGCGGAACTTTTCGCTTTACTTTAAAAGACAGATAACATATAATAGAGGGAACTTGGAGATTGAAAATGAAAGGAGTTTGCAGTATGGAAAATCAGAAACAGCGCGTATATGACGCACTCGATAAATTGAAAATTAAATATGAAGTTGTAGAGCATGAACCGGTACATACGATGGAAGATATGGACAGACTGGGATTGCCGGAAAAAGGAACTTTGTGCAAAAACTTATTTTTAAGAGACTCCAAAGGTAAAAGACATTTTCTCGTAACTTGCGAGGAGAGCAAAAAGGTGGATTTGAAAGCACTTGGAAGACAGCTCGGCGGAGGTAATTTGAGCTTTGCATCCGAAGAGCGGCTTGAAAAATATCTGGGATTGAAGCAGGGAAGTGTATCCCCATTCGGTCTTATGAATGATACGGATCATGCAGTAGAATTTTTCATTGATAAGGATCTTAGCAAATGCAAGAGTCTTGGAATCCATCCGTTGGAAAATACAGCAACTGTATTTTTGTCCTATAAGGATCTGGATAAATTTTTGTGGGATCTGGACGTTGATGTTGTGAAGATCCGACTGTAATTAAGGAATAGTAAAGAGGATAATTATGGAAGAACAGAATAAACAGACTGCGGGAATGGCATATCCTGACAGTCCGGGAAAACAGTTTTGGCATATTTGGGGACCGCTGATCATTAAGATGGGAATTGGGTTTATTATTTCCAGCATTGCGGCGTCCATCTTCGGTGTGTATTATCTGTGCAGACATTATGGGATTAATGCGGAAGTGCTTGCTGATGCAAGGCAGATGCAGATTATTTCAGAACGTTTTATGCGAGATTCAATGGAACTGGCACAGACGATCAGTTTGAAATTTTACGATTACACAACGCTGGTGGACGGTGTTGCGTCACTTATCACAATTCCTGTGATGTGGTTTATGTTTCACAGGGATCGTGTGCGAGAAAGAAGAGTCGGATATGTCCCGAACAAAAAGGCTCCGCTTTGGAAATATGTGGCAGTCATTATTATGGGAATCGCACTTTGCGTGGCAATGAATAACCTAATTTTAATTGGCAATTTTTCTAGCATTAGTGAGGAATATGAGGCGCTTATGGAGGCGATTTACTCCGCCCCTGTGCCAATTCAAGTGTTAAGCCTTGGAATTTTGGCGCCGATTTGTGAAGAACTTGTGTTTCGTGGTTTGATCTTTAGGAGAATCCGTATGAGAACCACGTATTTTCAAGCTGCCTTTCATTCAGCCCTTGTATTCGGGATTATGCACATGAATCTGATTCAGATGTTTTACGGATTCTTCCTTGGCTTTGTTTTTGCTTATGCCTACGAAAAATATGGTTCTGTGAAAGCGCCGATTGCAGCTCATGTGGCAGCGAATCTGGTATCGGTATTTGGCACAAATTATAATTGGTTTGGGTGGATGATGGAAGACCCGATGAGAATCGGCGTAATCACGGTAATCTGTGCGACAGCGGCAGCTACAATGTTTGTTTTCATGCAGAGAATCGAGGAAAAACCGGACAAGATAATGTTACAGAATTGTTAAAAGTTGTTGCAAAAATGTTGTCTGTAGTATATAATTACTCTTGATAAAGGTTTACTATGTCAAAAAACTTGTAAAAAGGATGAATAGAATGAAGAAATTTAGTACAAAATTGTTAGCGGCAGTAGTGACAAGTTCACTGATTGTGACACCGGTTATGGCTGCACCATCAACAGAGAGTATAGAACAGGAGAAAGCGGCAGCACAAAGTGAAGCCGCATCTTTGAGAGCTCAGTTAACAGAAGTGGTAACTCAGATCAACCAGATCGAAGAAGACCTGACAGAAAAAGGTGAGCAGATCATTCAGACAACTGCTGATCTTGCGGAGGCAGAAGAGACTGAGAAACAGCAGTATGAAGATATGAAACTCCGTATTAAGTATATGTACGAGCAAGGCAATGGAAGTGCGGTAGAAGCGTTAGTTACTTCCGAAAATTTTTCTGATCTTGTGAATAAAGCAGAGTATGTACAGAATGTACACGACTATGACAGAGAGAAACTGGCTGAATATGTAGCAACGAAAGAACAGGTTGCTGAGCTTAAGACAAGTCTGGAAGAAGAGCAGAAAGATTTGGAAGAGAAGGAAGCTCAGTTTACAGAGAAGCAGGAAAGCTTAAATACAATGATCTCCTCCAAGGAAGCGGAGATTGCCGATCTTGATGCAGAGCTTCAGGAGATTGCGGCCGAGGCGGCCCGTCAGCAGGAAGAAGAACGCCGGGCGCAGGAAGCAGCCAATAACAGAAATAATAATAGCAGTAATAATAATGGTGGAAACAGTAGCGGTGGTAATAAAGGAAATGGTGGAAACAGTAGCGGTGGTAATAAAGGAAATGGTGGAAACAGTAGTGGTTCCAGCAGCAGTTACGTTCCGGGAGATGCAGTATCACGTGCCCAGTCAGCACTTGGAAAACCATATGTATGGGGAGCTGTTGGACCGAATGCTTTTGACTGTTCCGGATTGGTTGGTTTCTGCCTGACAGGCAAGTATAAACGTACTTATACATCAAGCTCCTTTGCGGGACTTCCGGAAGTCAGTGATCCAAGACCGGGAGATGTATGTTATAGACCGGGGCATGTAGGAATTTATGTAGGTAATGGTCAGATGATCCATGCACCACATACTGGTTCTGTAGTAAAATATGCAAGTGTTCCAAGTAATATGATTATTGTTCGCCCATAGGGAGAAATGAATTAAATACAAGAAATATATGATGGCAGTCTTTTGAGACTGCCATTTTTTGGATGGAAAAAAGTATTGAAAATTGTTGAAGTTTGTTGTATGCTGAATTTATAATATGTGGGGCGTATGAGGGAGATTTATAATTGATAAGGATGGGTGATAACATGAAGAGACGATTGTTGCAGACGCTCATCACTTGTGTTGTGATGAGCTCTTTAATTGTAGTTCCTGTTTGTGCTTCTCCGACAGAGGATAAAGAGACTCTGGAAGCAAAGAAAAGTGAGGCTGAAGCGCAGGCTGCCAGTGTAAATGAGGAGCTGGTTTCACTTCTTGTGGATTTTAACGCTTTAAAACAGGATATGGCAACGCAGGAAGATCGTATTGCACAGGCAGAGACTGATCTTGCGAAGGCAAAGGAAGAAGAAGAAAAACAATATGAAGATATGAAGCTTCGTATTAAATATATGTATGAACAGGGCGATGCTACCTTTTTTGAGACAATGGTAGACTCTTCTTCTTATGCAGATCTTGTTAATAAGGCAGAATATGTGAAGAATGTTCACGATTATGACAGAGATAAGTTAAATGAATATGTAGAGACCAAGAACGAAGTACAGACATTAAAAACTGAATTGGAAAGCGGACAGGCAGAGATGGAGTCTATGGCATCGGAGATGGAGACGCAGAAATCCAATCTGGAAGGAACGCTTACCGAGATGAAGAGCCAGATTGCAGATTTTGATGCTCAGCTTGCACAGGCAGAGGAAGAAGCTCAAGTTCAGCTCGAGGAGCTGACGGAAGAGTCGGATACGTCAGCTAATGTTACAGATACTTCATCGGATAACAATAGCCAGTCATCCAACAATCAAAGTACAAGTTCCAAGCCATCCGGTAATCAAGGCGGTAATCAGAACAATGGCAATCAAGGAGGTAACGGCAACAGTGGAAATAATAGTGGGAATAGTTCCACGTCCAAGCCTTCGAATGATACAAAACCATCTAAGCCATCCGGAGGAAACGAAAGTTCCACATCTAAGCCGAGCAATGCATCCCTAGGACAGCAGATTGCAAATAAAGGGTTGGAATATGTAGGATATCCTTATAAGATGGGTGGAAATAGTCTGACTAATGGAATCGATTGTTCGGGGTTTGTTCAGCAGATACATAAAAAATTTGGCATATCCACACCTAGGACATCAGGTGCAATTCGAGGTGGAGGTAAATCTGTGAGTGTATCTAACATGCTCCCGGGAGATGTAGTATGCTATAGTGGTCATGTGGCAATCTATATTGGAAATAATAAGATTGTGCATGCGTCCAACAGTGCACCTTATCCGAGGGGCGGAATTAAGACAACTTCTCCTGCGGATTACAGAACAATCCTTGCGGTTCGCCGTTATTGGTAGGTGTTTGTCTGGAAGGTATCTATAAAAAATAAAGAAAATCAAAGGGAAGTTTTGAAAAAGGCTTTCCTTTTTTTGTGTTTTCTGAGAGAATAGAGAAGGATTAGGAAAGAAAGGAAAAGTCATGGAAGCATATACAAATTTTGCAGAGGTTTATGATACATTCATGGACAACGTCCCGTATGAACAGTGGGCAGCCTATATAAAAGAAACCTTAAAAGAAGATGGAATTGCAGACGGGCTTGTGCTCGAGTTAGGGTGTGGAACCGGAAGCATGACAGAGCGATTGGCAGAGGTAGGATACGATATGATCGGAGTGGATAATTCAGCAGATATGCTGGAGATCGCCCTTGACAAGCGTGAGAAAAGCGGACAGGATATTTTATATCTTCTTCAGGACATGCGGGAATTTGAACTATATGGAACCGTTCGGGCAATCATCAGTGCCTGTGATTGTGTAAATTACGTGACAGAGGATGAGGAACTTCTTCAAATGTTCCGGCTTGTGAATAACTATCTGGACCCGGAAGGTCTCTTTTTGTTTGATTTCAATACCCGATACAAATATGAAACAGTGCTTGGCGAGCAGGTGATAGCAGAGGACCGGGAAGACTGCAGTTTTATTTGGGATAATTATTATGATCAGGAAGAACAAATCAATGAATATGAACTGACTCTTTTTGTAAAGTGCAGACAAGAGGAGGATTTATATCGAAAATATCAGGAAGTCCATTTTCAGCGGGCATATACCCTGGAGGAGATAAAGACATTAATTGAGAAATCAGGATTAACATTTCTCAATGCCTATGATGATTATACGAGAGAGACTGCGACCGAAGAAAGTGAGAGAATCGTAGTTGTTTGTCGGGAATGTGGAAAAGTTACAGAGAAAAAAGTATAGAGAAAGAAGAAAACTGAGAAGAAAGAGGTTGTTAGAATGAAGGATTATATTGTAAGAGCAACAGCGGCAGGAGGTCAGGTGCGGGCTTTTGCCGCGGTGACAAAAGATACAGTAGAAGAAGCAAGAAAGCATCATGAGACAAGCCCGGTGGCAACAGCGGCACTTGGAAGGCTTCTGACAGCGGGAGCTTTAATGGGAAGCATGATGAAAAATGAAACCGATATGCTGACTCTGCAGGTGCGTGGAGACGGCCCGCTTGGCGGAATCACGGTAACTGCGGACAGTAAGGCGAATGTCAAAGGATATGTGGAGCATCCGGAAATAATCCTTCCTGCGAAAAACGGGAAATTAGATGTGGGAGGCGCAGTCGGTATCGGTCTTTTACAGGTGATCAAAGATATGGGGTTAAAAGAACCGTATGTAGGACAGACGATTTTGGTGAGCAGTGAGATTGCAGAAGATCTGACGTATTATTTTGCAAATTCGGAACAGGTTCCATCTTCAGTTGGTCTCGGAGTGCTGATGGAAAAGGATAATACAGTGAAGACAGCCGGAGGATTCATCATTCAAATGATGCCGTTTGCCGAGGAAAAGACAATTGCACAGATTGAAGAGAATCTGAAAAATGTGACTTCTGTGACTAGTTTGTTGGAGAAAGGATATACACCGGAGAATCTGCTGGAAGTACTTCTTGGCAATACAGGGCTTGAGATTACAGATACCATTCCGACACAATTTTACTGCAACTGTTCCAAGGAGCGTGTAGAGCAGGCGATTGTCAGCATTGGGAGAAAAGAGATTCAGAAAATGATTGAAGACGGTGAAACGATCGAAGTGAAATGTCATTTCTGTAACAGTGCTTATCATTATACGGTAGAGGATCTGAAGGCGATTATAAAAAGAAGCAAATAATAAGGTGAAATGTAAGGGAAATGGAGGCGGATGCCATGAGACATGGTTTTGTAAAGATTGCAGCAGCTACGCCGGATATCCGGGTTGCGGATGTGGCTTATAATGTAGAACAGATAAAAAAACAGATGGATGAAGCGGATGAACAGGGCGCAAAAGTGGTTGTTTTCCCGGAACTTTGTTTGACAGGATATACCTGTGGCGATCTCTTTGGACAGGAAATCCTGTTGAAGGCAGTGAAGGAAGGGTTAAAGGAGTTAACAGAGTATACGAAAGAAAAAGACGGACTTTATTTTGTGGGGGCTCCGGCAGAGGTTGAAGGAAAACTTTATAATGTGGCAGCGGCAATGAATCAAGGACGTCTATTGGGGTTGACTACGAAAAGTTTCCTTCCGAATTACGGAGAGTTTTACGAGATGAGACAATTCACTCAAGGTCCCCGGAAGGCGAGAACGGTGCTCTATGGCGGAAGAGAAGTTCCTTTTGGACCACAGCTTTTATTTGCGGCACAGCAAATGGAAGAACTGGTAGTTTCCGCAGAAGTATGTGAAGATGTCTGGTGTCCGGTACCGCCAAGTATTGAGGCGGCAAGAGAAGGTGCAGTTCTGATCGCGAATTGCTCTGCCAGTGATGAAACTATTGGAAAGGCTTCTTATCGGCGCAGTCTGATTGAAGGGCAGTCTGCAAGACTGATCTGTGGCTACATTTACGCAAATGCAGGAGAAGGGGAGTCTACAACGGATCTTGTATTTGGCGGACATAATGTGATTGCTGAGAATGGTACGGTGTTAGAAGAGAGCAGCCGGTATGAAAATGGGGTGATCTACACAGAGATTGATGTGAGACGTCTTGTATCTGAGCGGAGAAAAAATACAACCTTCCGCATGAAAGAAGAACAGACATTGCTTCGGATTCCTTTTGATATCACAATAGAAAAAACACTGCTTACAAGATCAATTTCCTCGCGTCCGTTTGTACCGCAGCAACAGGAAGAAAGGGCAAGAAGATGTGAAGAGATCCTGACTATCCAGGCAATGGGACTTAAGAAACGTCTTGCTCATACGAATGCCAAAAGTGCAGTTGTTGGCATTTCCGGAGGACTTGATTCCACACTGGCTCTTTTAGTGACAGCAAAAGCTTTTGATGCACTGGGGCTTGACAGATCAGGAATTACAGCAGTGACGATGCCTTGTTTTGGAACTACAGACCGCACGTATAAGAATGCCTGCAAAATGTCCATAAAACTTGGAGCGGAACTTCGGGAAGTTCCCCTTGCTAAGTCAGTGGAGCAGCATTTTATTGATATTGGCCATGATATCAATGATCACAGTGTTACTTATGAGAATGCGCAGGCAAGAGAACGGACACAGGTGTTGATGGATATTGCAAATCAAACCGGAGGTCTGGTGATCGGTACCGGAGATATGTCTGAACTTGCTCTTGGATGGGCTACTTACAACGGAGATCATATGTCTATGTATGGAGTAAATGCCTCCGTGCCTAAAACACTGGTTCGTCATCTGGTACATTATTATGCAGATACGTGTGAAGATCAGGAATTAAAGGATGTGCTGTACGATGTGCTCGATACGCCGGTGAGCCCGGAACTCCTCCCGCCAAAGGACGGAGAGATTGCGCAGAAGACCGAAGATCTTGTAGGACCTTATGAACTTCACGATTTCTATCTCTATTATGTGCTTCGCTTCGGTTATGAACCAGAGAAGATCTATCGATTGGCAAAGATTGCCTTTGACGGTGAATACGATAATGAGACAATGAAGAAATGGCTCCGTACGTTTTATTGGAGATTTTTCAGTCAGCAGTTCAAACGTTCCTGTCTTCCGGATGGACCGAAGGTGGGAACAGTGGCATTATCTCCAAGGGGAGACTTCCGTATGCCAAGCGACGCCTGTGCGACTGTTTGGTTAAATGATGTAGAAAAGCTTTCATAGAAGAAAAGAAAACAAAAAGGGGATGGTTTTTCAAAAACCGTCCCCATAAGTTTTTTCGGAAACTGAAATTATAATTGAATGTTTTTAAACAGATCTCCGAGACTTGTACCGATATTCTCGGCTTTCGGAATTTCGACCTTTTCCTCCGGCTCTTCCTGTACTTCTCCCAGTGCCTTTATACTGAGGCTGATCTTACCATCTTTGATTCCGATGACTTTCACAGTGACTTCATCACCTACATTTAACACATCTTTTGGAGATTTGATTCTCTTCTGGCTGATCTGTGAAATGTGTACCAGACCGGACAGATTATCTTCCAGAGTAATAAATGCACCATAGGTCTGTAAGCTTTCAACAGTGCCGGTAAGAACGCTGCCAATCTTAATACTTGCAATCTTTGCTTCGCGTTGTTTTTCTTCTTTCTCTTTTAAGAGTTCTCTTGCAGATAATACGAGACGGTTATTTGCCTGATCTACGTCGATGACCTGCACTTCAATGTCTTTGAGAAGATAAGACTCCAAATCTTCAATATAAGACAGAGATAATCTGGAAGCCGGGATAAATCCGCGCAGTCCCTCTACCATTGCAATGGCGCCGCCATTTACGATTCCTTCAACTTTTACAGGGAGTACCGTGCCTTTTTCCATATATGAAGAAACTACGTTCCAAGGGTTGGCATCGTCAAAATGTTCTTCGTAATCGGCCATTGTTTCTGTGTGTTCACTGTTTTGTAATAATTCTTCGCTCATAGTTTGATTCCTTCCTTATCCTTGATATGCATGCTGATTTTCCGATGAATTTTGGAAACTAACTTTAGTATAACACAAATTTATAGTTGACGAAACCGCAAAAAAATGGCACTCTTACTATTAGAATATGAATAGGAGAAGGATTATGGCTAAAAAATCTGGAAAAGTATATGTAATCGGACACAAGAATCCGGATACAGATTCTATCTGTTCTGCTATCGCATATGCTGAGTTGAAAAAAACGGTAACAGGAGAAGAATACGTTGCGCGCCGCGCCGGTCAGATTAATGAAGAGACGCAGTATGTACTGTCTAAGTTCGGTGTGAAAGCTCCGGAGCTTTTAAAAAATGTAAAATTACAGGTCAAGGATATGGATATCCATAAAATTGACGGTGTGTCGCCGGATATTTCTATCAAGGATACATGGGCAAAAATGAAGGCAAATAATATAAAAACAATACCGGTTTTAAAAGAAGAAGAACTGGTAGGAGTGATCTCCACCGGAGATATTGCGACTTCTTATATGGATGTGTATGACAATACGATTTTATCCAGTGCAAGAACAAGATATCGCAACATTATTAAAACTTTAGACGGAACATTGATAACCGGAAATGAGCATGGATATTTTACCGGCGGAAAAGTGACGATCGGAGCATCCGATCCGGAAAAGATGGCGGAGTTTATCGATAAAGATGATCTGGTCATCCTTGGAAACCGCTATGAGGCGCAGGCCTGTGCGGTAGATATTGATGCCAGTTGTCTTGTAGTCTGTCAGAATGCAGAAGTATCCAAGGAGCTGGTCAAAAAAGCGGAAGAGCAGAGCATTGTGGTAATTCGCACGCCGCATGACACATTTACTGCGGCACGTCTTATCAACCAGAGTATTCCGGTAAAATATTTTATGAGTAAGGGTCCTTTGGTGACCTTTCATATGAATGACTATATCGATGATATCAAAGAAGTGATGACGAAGAAGAAATTTCGTGATTTCCCGATTCTTGACCGCCATGGACGTTTCAAAGGATTTATCTCCAGACGTCGTTTCATGGATGCAAGCAAGAAAAAGGTAATTCTGGTAGATCATAACGAGAAATCGCAGGCAATTGATGGTATTGAAGAAGCTGACATCATGGAGATCATCGATCATCACAGATTGGGAAATATCGAGACGATGGGACCGGTCTTTTTCAGAAATCAGCCGGTAGGATGTACGGCAACGATCGTAACACAGATGTATCAGGAAGCCGGGGTGAAGATTCCGACGAAAATCGCAGGACTTCTCTGCTCTGCGATCATTTCCGATACACTTTTGTTCCGGTCACCGACCTGTACCGCAGTAGATGAGAAAATTGCAGAAAATCTTGCAAAGATTGCAGGCATTAATTTGGAAGAAATGGCAAAAGCAATGTTCAATGCGGGAAGCAGCATGAAGGGAAAGAGTGCAGAAGAGATCTGTTTCCAGGATTTCAAACAATTTACGGTAAATAATACAGTCTTCGGTGTGGGACAGATCAATTCTATGAGTAAAGATGAATTGGCAGAGATTAAAGAGATCTTAGAACCTCATCTGGAAGAAGTAAAAGAAAAAAATCAACTGAATATGGTGTACTTTATGCTCACGGATATTCTCGGAGAGTCCACAGAGCTTTTGTGCTGCGGCAATCATGCGAAGGAATATATCATTTCGGCATTTGATTTGAGAGAAGATTCGGATAAGATCGTATTAGAAGGTGTGGTATCCAGAAAGAAACAGCTGATTCCGACACTGGTAGCGGCATTACAGCATTAAGAAGATAAGGAGCTTACAAACAGTATGGGAAAACAGATATGGAAACCGGGGAATATGGTTTATCCTCTTCCGGCGGTTATGGTCAGCACTGCGGACACAAAAGGAAATGATAATATCATTACAGTTGCATGGACCGGGACAGTATGCACGAATCCGGCAATGCTATATATATCCGTAAGACCGGAACGCTATTCGTATCATTTGCTCCGGGAGAGCGGAGAGTTTGTTGTGAACCTTACGACGGAAAAACTTGTGAAGGCGACAGACTGGTGCGGTGTTCGGTCCGGCAGAGATTTTGACAAATGGAAGGAAATGCACCTGACAAGAGGAAAAGCCGAGAAGCTTACCTATGCGCCGATTATTCAGGAAAGTCCGGTAAATATCGAGTGTAAGGTGACAGAAGTACAGGAACTGGGCTCACATCACATGTTTTTGGCAAAGGTCGAGGCTGTGCAGGTGGACGAAAGCTATATGAATGAAACCGGGAAGTTCGAACTGAATGATACACAGCTTCTTGCATATTCTCACGGCGAATATTATACACTTGGAAAAAAGCTTGGAACATTCGGATACAGCGTGCGGAAAAAGAAGAAAAAATAAAGTTTGGGACGTAGGATTTTTGCAAAATCCTACGTCCCAAATTGCATTTACGGGTGTTCTAAATTGAAAAAGCCTATGTCCTTTTTTACATCGGATCAACCTTCAACCGATAAATTCGTTTTAAAAGAACGGCAGACAAGGTAAGAGAAACAATCTCTGCGATCGGAATAGACCACCATACCATAGAAAGCCCAAAAACTTTTGCGAACAGATATGCCACCGGAAGGATTACCAGTAACTGTCTGGCAACTGATACGATCAGGCTGTAGACACCATTCCCCAACGCCTGAAATACAGAACCGGCAATGATACAAAAGCCTGCGAACAGGAAGCTTAAGCTGATAATGCGAAGGGCAGGAACGCCGATTTCCAGCATGTGATCAGAGGCATCAAATAGAGTTGCAAGCAGGAAGCGCGGGCAAGTCTGGAAGATGATCAGTCCGATGAACATAATTCCGATTGCCATGATAATACTAAGTTTGGTTGTCTGTTTAATGCGTTCTTTATTTCTTGCACCGTAGTTGTAAGCAATGATCGGAATCATTCCGTTATTCAGTCCGAAGATTGGCATAAAGATAAAGCTCTGGAGCTTAAAATATACACCGAATACAGCGGCTGCTGTAGATGAGAACATCAGTAGGATCTTGTTCATACCGAAGGTCATCACAGAACCGATGGACTGCATGATGATGGATGGAATACCTACTTTATAAATTACAGAAATCGTACGCTTATGCGGACGGAAATGCCGCATGCTCAAGTTGATTTCTTTATTTTTAGTATGATTAAAGAAAATGGACATAGACAGTGCGATAATCTGTCCGATAATTGTGGCAAGTGCAGCTCCTACAACCTCCAGCCTCGGGAGACCGAACCACCCAAAGATCAGGATCGGGTCTAAAATAATATTAATGATAGCGCCGGTTCCCTGTGTGATCATATTGTAGATTGTACGGCCGGTAGACTGTAACAATCTCTCGAAAGTAATCTGTAAGAAGATTCCCACAGAAAAGAAAGTAATGATCGAGAGGTATTGAGTTCCATAATCTACAATCTGTTGGTAGTCTGTCTGAATAGCGAAGAAGAAATGAGAGCCGGAAACTCCGAGTATGGCAAAGATGATACAGCTTACGAGGGCAAGAAAGACTCCGTTTTTCGCTGCTCTGTCAGCACCCTTAAAATCTTTTTCACCCAGATTTCTTGAAAGGAGTGCGTTAATTCCGACACCTGTACCGGCTGCAATCGCGATCATTAGAGACTGGATCGGAAATGCAAGAGATACGGCGGTCAGTGCATCTTCACTGAGTTGTGCAACAAACATACTGTCAACAATATTATAAAATGCCTGAATGAGCATGGAAATCATCATCGGCAAAGACATAGTGATTAAAAGCTTGGGAATCGGCATAACTCCCATTTTATTTTCTTCTTTTTCTAAAGTAATTTCATTTGTATTCGTCATATTGTTCCTCCTTAAACGCAACTCGTATTATAGCATTACAAAATTTATATTGCAATGTATTCCATAAGACTTTTGAATGAAGATTTTGAAAGGTGCATATATAATCTATGAAGCAAAGTGTCTGGGGAAACGGTATGGATAAATGGTTAAATAATTGGAAAAGAAAGGGATTTTATGCGATTCTGATGTTTTTTTGCGGCTGCTGTTTTATAGGAATTTTGAAGAAAACAAAAGAGACAGAAGGAGAGATGCAACAAAAGGAGTCTGTGGAGGAGTCGGGAGTGAAAGAAAAGCCGAGTATCGCGATTACTTTTGACGACGGGCCAAGCAGCCGCTATACAGGCAGACTTCTTGATGGGCTAAAGGAAAGAAATGTGAAGGCCAGTTTTTTTCTGATCGGTGAAAATGCGGAGGAAAATCCGGAGCTGGTGGAGAGAATATATAAGGAAGGTCATTTGATCGGAAATCATACATACAGCCATGTACAGATGACACATCTATCGGAGAAAGAAGCCGCCAATGAGATTGAGAGAACAGATCAGGTGATCAGCGCGATTACCGGAGAACATGTTGCGTATATGCGACCGCCTTTTGGAGCGTGGCAAAGAGAACTTGAGATTAAAATGGAAGTCCTTCCGGTTCTGTGGTCGGTGGACCCTTTGGACTGGACGACAGAAAATGTAGACGAAATTGTGAGTAAGGTAGTGACGGAAGTGGAGGAAGGTGATATTATTCTATTGCATGACTGTTACGCCTCTTCCGTAGAGGCGGCACTTCGGATTGTAGATATTCTACAGAAAGAAGGATACGAATTTGTAACCGTTGACCGGTTGTTGATTGATTGATCAGATGAAAAATAAGCTTCCTGTATAATTCAAAGTGTAGAAAATAAATGATTTTACAAAAATAGAT
>OAVH01000565.1_pt1 | contig 26608 bp, 27 predicted proteins | sample 1495281 | NCBI WGS metagenome assembly OAVH01 (sample SAMEA2580082, study PRJEB22360) | human gut metagenome | biome: human gut; feature: human-associated habitat; material: faeces | place: Denmark | collected 2008/2010
GGCGGTTTTGGCGGCGGCGGATTTTCCGGTGGAGGCTTCTCCGGCGGCGGCTTCGGCGGCGGTGGCGGCGGAAGCTGGTAGTATACGATATAAAAAACAAGTCTCTGACATAAATCTCAGGACTTGTTTTCTTTTTCTTCTGACAGGCTCTTTATAATGTATCGGAATTGATTTTACCATCCTCTAATTCCTTTACCTTTTTGTAAAAGGTAGAATATTTCAACCCGGAAATGGCAATTGCTTCCTTACTCTGCAATTCCCCCTGCTGCCATAAATATACGATTTCCTCAAAATCATCCGGCAAAGCAATCTTTGGACGGCCAAAGCGGACACCCCGCATTTTTGCTGCGCGGATACCCTCCGCCTGCCGCTGATGGATATTCATACGTTCGTTTTCCGCAACAAAGCTCAAGAGCTGCAATACGATATCTCCGATCAGCGTTCCGATTAAATCCTTTTTCTGATCAGTGTCAAGAAGGGGCATATCCAGTATTTTGATATCCACCTTCTTGTCTTTGGTTATGTACTTCCATTCCTGCAGAATTTCATTGTAATTTCTGCCGAGACGGTCAATACTCTTTACAACAAGCAAATCCCCCTGCTTCAGTTTCTTATAGACAAGCTTATGATACGCAGGCCGATTAAAATCTTTACCACTCAGTTTATCCATGTAAATATACTTCTTTTCAATTCCCATGTCCAATAATTCCAGATATTGTCTAGCTTCATTCTGATCCTGACTGGAAACTCGGACATAACCATAAGTTTTTCTCATGTACATACTCCTTTCCATGCATGTGAAAATTATACTAGACTTCAGTAGAAATGAAACTGTTAAAATTTACCAATTTGAAAGCGAAATACCAAAAATATGTAAATTATACACGTTTTTATGAAAATATCTACAAAAGTTAGAATTCAGAATACCATAAAATTTATTGTGCAAAAAGACGAAATCCATGAAATACTGAGCATTCACAATGAGCGGTAGCAGCTTATATTTGCAGCAGTTGTGTCCATCTCCTTTCGTAAACAGAATGAATTTACGATTTTACTTCGCTATTCCGGGAGAATCATTTGACATATGGACAGGAATGGTGTATAAAATAGACATACATAAAATACTGGGAAAAGGATATGAGATTTTTATTCTGATGCAGAGAGAAGGACGGCTGGTGAAAGTCCTTTGAAGGAATACTGATCTTACTCCCTTGGAGTAGCACCCGAAAGGGATTGCCGCATACCTGCGTTACGGGATTGAGTGCATATGAGATATCATATGAACAAAGGTGGTACCGCGTGTAAGACTGACGTCCTTTGGATGCAGTCTTTTTTTCATGGAGGTGACGGTATGCAACTTGAGCTTGTAAAGCTTTCTGATGCCGATGCCCTGCAGCGGTATGAAGCTGCCTGCCAAAAAGCCCACGAAACAGATATCTTGCCGTTTCGCTGTCGGTATGCGGATATGAACAGCTTTCTAAAGGCACAGATAGACTGGCATAACAGCAGACATCTGCCAAAGGGAATTGTACCCAGCAGTCTGTATGTCTGCAAGCAGGAAGGTGAAATCGTTGGAACGCTGCTGCTGCGGCATGAATTAAACCCATTTCTGAGGCAGTACATCGGGCATATCGGATATCGCGTGCATCCGCTGTATCGAAAACAGGGAATAGCGAGTGAGATGCTGCAACAGGCTGTTATTCTTGCAAAGCAGGAGTATTGTTTGCATGCGGTTATGGTCAGCTGCCGCAGTGACAATATCGCGTCAAGGAAAACGATAGAGCATGCAGGCGGTATATGGGAACGAAGGTATCAGGTACCGGAAACAAATGAGGCTTTTGATATATTCTGGATAGGAGGAAATGAAAATGATTGATATTAAAGAGCATGAGGAATTAAGCAAATTGAATCATTCCTGTGCACATATGATGGCACAGGCTGTAAAGCGTCTGTATCCACAGGCAAAATTCTGGGTAGGACCGGTTATCAGCGAGGGGTTCTATTACGATATAGACCTGGGTGATGAAGTCATTAAGGAAGAAGACCTTGCGAAAATTGAAAAAGAAATGAAAAAGATTGCCAAGGATGGCAAACGTATCGTACGCAAGGAAATTTCCAAGGATGAGGCAATGGAAATGTTTAAGGATGATCCATATAAAATGGATTTGATTCGTGATCTTGCGGATGGAACGATTACCTGTTATCAGCAGGGTGAATTTATTGACCTGTGCCGCGGCCCTCATGTAGATACTGTGAAGCAGTTAAAGAATTTCAAGCTGTTAAAGCATTCCGGTGCCTATTGGAAGGGCGATGCCAGCAATAAGATGCTGCAGAGAATTTATGGAATCTGTTTTCCTTCTGCAGAAGAGCTGGAGGAGCATCTGCACCTGCTGGAGGAAGCAAAAAAACGTGATCACAAAAAGCTGGGCAGAGAGCTGGGTCTGTTCATGATGAGTGAATATGCTCCCGGTATGCCGTTCTTTTTGCCAAATGGTATGATTATCCGTAATCTGCTGGAAAATTTCTGGTATGAGGAGCATACAAAAGAGAATTATCAGTTTATTAAAACTCCGATTATGATGAGTAAGGAATTGTGGGAAGTAAGCGGACACTGGGAAAATTATAAAGAGAATATGTATACGACCATGGTGGATGATCGTGAATTCGCGATTAAGCCAATGAACTGTCCGGGATCGCTGCTGGTGTTTAAAAACGGTCTGCATTCCTATAAGGATCTTCCATTGCGAATGGGTGAGCTGGGACAGGTACACCGTCATGAGGCAAGCGGCGCTTTGAACGGACTGTTCCGTGTTCGTACATTTACACAGGATGATGCGCATATTTTCATGCGTCCGGATCAGATTGAAGGGGAAGTCATGCGCCTGATTCAGTTTATCGACCGTGTGTATTCCGTATTTGGTTTGAGCTATCGCATTGAGCTGTCAACACGCCCGGAAAAGAAGTATATCGGGGATCTGGCAATCTGGGAGCAGAGTGAAAAAGCACTTGCGGATGCCTGCGTGCATGCCGGTAAGGAATATAAGGTAAACCCTGGGGACGGAGCATTTTACGGCCCGAAGCTGGACTTCCATATCAAGGATTCTCTGGGAAGGGAATGGCAGTGCGGTACGATCCAGCTGGATATGAATCTGCCGGAGCGCTTTGATTTAACTTATGTTGAAAAGGATGGCAGCAAGGTACGCCCGGTCATGCTGCACCGCGTAATCTTTGGTTCCATAGAACGCTTTATCGGTATCCTGATCGAGCATTTCGCCGGACATTTCCCAGTATGGCTAGCTCCGCAGCAGGTGAGCGTGGTACCGGTTCACCATGAAAAACATCTGGAATATGCAAATGAAGTAAATGAGAAGCTATTAGCATTGGGTTACCGCAGTAAGCTGGACGCAAGAAATGAGAAACTTGGATACCGTATTCGTGAAGCACAGCTTTCCAAGATTCCTTATCAGCTTGTGATCGGTGATGGAGAAATTGAAAATGGAAGCGTGACACTGCGACGCGCACAGAGTAAGGAATCCCTGACAATGCCGCTGGAGGATTTCATCGCTATGATGAACAGTGCTGTAGAGGAGAAAACACTGTCATGAAGCTGATCAAGGGTGCACTCGCTGCATTGGTGGCGGTTTCTATGACCGCCTGTAGCACACAGAGCAGTAAGCAGGAGGAACAGGAAACCAAAAAGGAAGAGCCAATCAAAATTCTTGCGCCTATGGGCGCTCCATCGTTATCCCTGCTGGGACTTTACGATAATAAAAATGTAACTATTGATACTGTGGACGGTACCGATGTCCTGCGTGCCCAGCTTGCGAAAAAGGATGGGGAATATGATGCAATTATCGCTCCGATCAATCTGGGGGCAACCCTGCTTTCCAAAGGAAAGAGTGATTACCTCATAGACTCTGTTGTTACGTGGGGCAATCTGTATATTGTTGGAACGGATGAAGCAGCCTTACAAAGCGAAGGTATATTTGCGGCGTTTGGTGAAAAAGCCGTGCCGCAGAAGGTTCTGGAAAGCAGCATGGATCTTGGCAGCATAACACCGGAAATCCGCTATTTCAATTCAGCTAATGAAGTTCAGGCGCAGCTGTTGAGCAAAAAAGCAGCGGTTGGTCTGCTGGCAGAGCCTGCAGCTACTGCAACGATTGCCAAGGCGAAGGAAAAGGGAATGGAATTAAAGGTGCTGAAGGATCTTCAACAGGAGTACAAGGATAAGAATCAGCTGGAACAAAGCGGATATCCACAGGCGGCATTGTTTATTAAAAAGGGCAGTGAAGAAAAGGTTGCAGCCTATCGGCAAGAGGCTGAGGACTTCGTGAAGAAGGCTGATGATGCAGCGATTGCCAAGGCGGTGGAAGCAGCAACGGTTGAAAAGCTTGGAATCCCAAGTGCACAGATTGCACAGAAAACCTGGGCACGCCAGAACATCCGCTATGAAAAAGCAGCAGCAGTTAAAAAGGATATCGCAGTATTCCTCAAGCAGTTTGCAATTACATTGGACGATGCCGCATATACAAAATAAAAAAAGTATCAGCAGCAGGATAAAAGCAGTGTTTCCATACCGGAAGCTGTTTCTATAACAGATAAGCTGTAGGACGCAAAATCATGGTAGTACAAGTGATTTCGCGTCCTTTGTTTCTTTGTATATCATTTCCATATCATTTGTTTGAAAAGCAGAAAAATGCCTTATCTTTTTTTATTTGCATAGGAGAAGCGTTACCAGCATACAATAAAAGGATCCCTGTATTACTGTGCGGTAAAAGCATGGAAAAAGGCAATATCGGATGCCGTAAGCGGCCATCTTAAATTTTCTCATCTTTTTTTAGCAATCCTCTTGCCAAAGTGCTAAAATTGAGTATAATAGTATGTGTTAGCAGTTGAGAACTGCGAGTGCTAAAAGACAAGGAGGTATTTTTATATGTTAAAACCATTACACGATAACGTCATTTTGAAGAAAGAAAAGGCAGAAAAGGAAACAACAACTGCCAGCGGAATTATTCTGACAGACAATTCCAAAAATGTTCCAAGCTATGCAACAGTTGTAGCCATCGGGCCTGACAGCAAGGCTGATATCAAGGAGAATGATAAGGTGGTTTATAAAGAATACTCCGGTACGAATGTAAAACTGGACGATGAAGAATACATTATTATTGAAGCTGAAGATATTTTAGCTGTATTGGCTTAAAAACATAACAGGAGGTAATAAACATGGCAAAAGAAGTACGTTTTTCAAAAGATGCAAGAACAGCAATGCTGAACGGTGTGAATGTACTGGCAGACGCAGTACGTGTGACACTTGGACCAAAGGGACGTAATGTCGTTTTGGAAAAGGAATACGGTTCTCCGCTGATTACCAATGACGGTGTCAGCATCGCAAAGGAAATCGAACTTGAAGACAAGTTTGAAAACATGGGTGCAAAACTGGTATATGAGGTGGCAAACAAAACCAACGATACTGCTGGTGACGGAACTACAACAGCTACCATTCTGGCTCAGAGCATGATCAGTAACGGTCTTCGTCAGGTGGAAAAGGGAGCAAACCCTGTTCTGATGAGAGAAGGTATTGAATATGCAAGCAAGGAGGTTGCAAAACACATCCTGGAGAAATCCCATAAGGTGGAAACCAGCAATGATATCGCAAGCGTAGCAGCAATTTCCAGCGGAAGCAAGGAAGTTGGTACCATCATCGCTGAATCTATGGAAAAGGTTGGACGTAACGGTGTTATCTCCGTTGATGAATCCAACGGCTTTGATACCGAGCTGGAAATCAGTGAGGGTATGCAGTATGACAAGGGCTATGTATCTCCATATATGGTAAGCGATCATGAAAAAATGCAGGCTGAACTGGAAAATGCATATGTTCTGATCACAGACCAGAAAATCAACAATGTACAGGAAATTCTGCCAGTGCTGGAGCAGGTTGTACAGACAAACAAGCCGCTGCTGCTGGTGGCAGACGATATTGAAAATGAGGTAACCTCTACACTGGTAGTAAATAAACTGCGTGGTACCTTCAATGTTGTAGCTACAAAGGCACCAGGCTTTGGAGACAACCAGAAGGAAATCCTGAAGGATATCGCAATTCTGACAGGTGCTAACTTCTATTCTAAGGATTTAAGCATGGATCTGAAGGAAATGAAGCTGGAGGATTTAGGAACTGTTAAAAAGGTTGTCGTAACAAAGGACAATACTACGATGATCGGCGGAAACGGTGCAAAGGATGCAATCGAGGCACGCGTAAAGGAAATCAGCGCACAGATGGAAAACTGCAAGAGCGATTACGATAAGAAGCGTTATGCAGAGCGTCTTGGTAAGCTGAGCAACGGTGTTGCAATCATCAAGGTTGGGGCAACAACGGAAAGTGAACTGAAGGAAAAGAAGCTGCGTATTGAGGATGCATTGAATGCAACACGTGCTGCTGTCGCAGAAGGTATCGTTATCGGTGGTGGTGCTGCTCTGGTAGAAGCATACATCGCGTTAAAGGATGAACTGAAATCTGATGTAGTGGATGTACAAAAGGGTATCAAGGTAGTTATGGATGCGCTGCTGGCTCCTATCGCACAGATTGCAGAAAATGCAGGCTACAATGCTGAGGAAATCGTTGAGCAGCAGAAGAGCTCCAAAGAAAATATCGGATTTGATGCGAAAAACGGTAACTGGGTGGATATGTTCAAGGAAGGCATCATTGATCCTACTAAGGTTACAAGAAGCGCACTGCTTAATTCTGCAAGCATCTCCGCTCTGTTCCTGACGACAGAAGCCGGTGTTGCAGCTATTAAGGAAAAGGAAGCTCCAATGCCTCCAATGCCTGCAGGGCCAATGTACTAATCAATAAATCATAAAGCTGCTGGGTGAATAACCTGACGGCTTTTTTTATGGTATAGGCTCAGTATATTCTGGAATTTGTGGGGCTGCAACAGATCAATGTACAGCTATTCAGAATAATGTCCATATTCAGCAGCCTCTATAAAAGTCTCCTTATGTAAAAAATACGGTGATTTCCATGTTAAAAAAAAGACGATGCTTTCTTTAGAAAATCTTTTGTTTTTCTTACAGCATTCCTTTAATTCCCTTATATATAATTCCTATAGGGGAAAAAGGAGGTTTTATGGAACAAGAAACAAAAGAAAAGAAGCAGCGTGCTTTTCATCCTTTGCAGGATATCTGCCAACTGTTTCTGTATCTGTATAATGGTTTGAAAAAAGGAATCCGTGTTATCGGCTCCCTGTTTGATTTACTGAAACAAGCAGCGCGTGATCGTATTGAGGATCGTCATAAGCGACAGCTTAACCAGAGAAACAGAAAGGACATGCTGCGTAAGGAGGATGAGCAGGCACAGCAGATCCGTGATATCCTGTTCCCGCGAAATGCCAGAACCGGACAGCATGCGACCATGATTATTTTATTTGCCACCTTTGCGCTGCAGTTGATTTCATTAACAACGACCTATCGTGGTGCGCGGTATTATCTGCTGGATCTTAATCCGCTGGCTCCATTTTTATTCGCCATGGTGGTACAGGTGCTATTGTTTTACTTTAGTAAGCAGGCCGGGCAGCATGCGCATATGAAGCCGACCAGATATATGATCTTTCTGGTGATTGTGTGTATATCCGTGCTTACATCCTATGTCGGTATTATAAACAATACGATATCGCCATTAAATGATTATAAAAATCAATATAAGGAATACCAGAGCAGCTTTACTGCCGCAAAGGAAGAATTAGGCGCTGTATATGGTGACTATGTATCCTATGAGCGTTCGCTGAATTCTTTGCAGAACCAGGCAAAGCAGCTGATCAGTATAACTGATAGCTCTATTGCATCCATACAGAAAAAATCCGGAACCCTGCAATCTATTCAGCCCTCTACCTCAGTTACTACCTCACAGCTGTCTGATGGTGGAACCAGTGTAACACAGACAACAGATCAGAAAGAGTTGTCAAAGGCCTTGGAAAAAATTGCTGATAATGAAGAAAAGGTAGAAAAGCTGAAAGCAGCGATCAAGCAATTACAAGCTGCCGCATCTTCTTCCAATTTGCAGAATATGAAGAAGGAGCTGGATGAGCTGTCTTCCGGAACGCGCAAACAGCCCTCCCAAAAGACCTATACAGAATTTCAGAACCTGACACTTTCCTATAATCATTTGCTGGATACACTGAATTCTTTTCTGAAGGAAGCCGGCGCAGACAGCATGAAGGATCTAAAACCAATGCAGGTGACACTGGATCAGCTTATGCAGATGGTGACACAGTACCAGCAATTTCAAGAGCTAAAGCTTACCGATATACAAACGCTTCAGCAGAAACATAACATTCTCGGTTCCGGCCAGCAGGAGCAGGAAGCTGCAGTAACCAGCCTGCTGCGTGCATTTCTGCCGTTTCAGAATATGCATCAGGAGGAATATCAGAAGTTCCGTATTGATTTGGAGCTGCAAATATCGGACAGCTATTATGCTTTAAAGGACCATGCCAAGGTATTGCAGGCACTGGATGCGAAAACAGTGAATGTCATTATGAAAGCACTGGATACAAGCTATCTGAAAAACCGCTCCTTTACCGATATAACCGTTATTGCCTTCTCACGCTTTACCGAGTCAGAGGCAGCGCGTAATACGGCACTGATCTGCTTTCTGATCGCTTCACTTGTCGATGTTATATCAGTGATTCTGCCGTTTTTCTGGATCAACCGGTATGCTTCAGCTCTGCATGGCAGAAAAAAACACGGCATTGATCCGGAGGAGGAGCTGCTGGAGCAGCTGTATTATGCCGCCGCATCACAGATTCCGGTGCAGGAAAAGGAAGGTATCCGTGAGTATGTATGTGAGGTTCTTTCATATTTGTGTGCGTATACCGGATTGTATCAGGAGGTACCCTATGCCAGGGAGCATGGATATGTCATGATGGCACCTCGCCAGCGTGTGGAGCAGCCTGGATACCATGCTATAAATGCTGTTCTATTAGCACTACATCAGCTTAATACCATATCCGTTCAGGATGTGGAGCAAATGAAAATTCAGTATTACAGCTTTCATGAGGAGGAACGTGAACAGCAGGAGGAGTATGTATATATCATGCGTACAGAGCTGCTTTTATGGCTGCAGCAGCACATGCTTGCGGTATTGCATCAGCAGAAGCTAATGCTGCAAAGCGAAGGGAGGGAACAGGCATGCGATCTTTGAGTATAGCCACACTGCTGCTTGCAGTGAGTGCTGGAATTGTTTTCTTCACACTAAGAAGGCATTCTTTAACGACTACCCGTTTACCGGTTATGCTGCTGTACATATTGGTTGATCTTCCCCTGTATGGCATATTGGTTTATCTGCATGCGGAAACGGCAGAGGATGTTCTGCGTAAGGCGGCACTGGGAACCGGCTTTGTTCTAGGCTGCTTTCTGATCAGCTTCCTTGTTCAAAAGCGAAGGAAGATGTCAATACATAAAGAGACCGCAGCCGTATCCGTCACAACATCGCTGCAGCTGTTTGCAATCGTGTATACAGGTCTGTCTTTGCTGTATCTGAGCTATGCAAAGGAAAGCACACTGACGATCGATATCTGTCTGTTGATCATGGAGCATTTTCTACTATTTGCGGTGACCTCCAGCCTGATCTGTATGCAATATCACCTGCAGCTGCAAGCTACAGGAAGTGAGGCAAGCCGCAATCTGAACAGCAGTCTTTTACGTATTCGTCAAAAAAAATGAGCATTGCTCATTTTTTTGCATTTAGGAAGCTCTTATCCGCTTCAATCATACAGCTTCCATATTACGGGAATTTCAATTACCTGTTCTCTCTCAGATACTGGAGGATATCCGCCGCATTGTTGGCAGGGCTTGCCTTCTCAAAGGTTTTTATAATGATGCCCTCCTCATCGATCACATAGGTGGAACGCGTCACACCCATATAGGTCTTTCCATACAGCTTATTTTCCTTCCAGACATCATAGGCCTGAATAACCTTTAGCTCAGTATCCGAAAGCAGAAGAAACGGTAATTCATATTTCTCCTTAAATTTCACATGGGAAGCACTGGAATCCTTACTGATTCCAATGACCACGATATCCTCTCGTTTAAATTCATCATAGGCTGCCTTAAATGCGCAGGCCTGCTTTGTGCATCCCGGGGTATTATCCTTAGGATAAAAATACAGCACAACCTTTTTCCCTTTAAAGGAATGTAAGGAAACCGGATTGCCTTGTTCATCCGGTAATGTAAAATCAATAGCTTTGCTGCCAGTTTCCAGCATGTTGATCAACTCCTGTCTTTTCTTTATTCTAGCACGATTTTCATTGTGAAGAAAGTCGAATGCATGGTAAAATATACAGGTATGCGAAAGAGAGGTTGTTCTATGATTAAACTTGTAGCCTGTGATTTGGACGGTACCCTGCTGGATGAAGCCCATCAGCTGCCTTTGCGTAATATTCAGGCGATTCATAACCTTCAACAGGCTGGTATCACGTTTATGGCCGCAACCGGCCGAAATTATCAAAGTGTGGCGCCTATGTTTGAAAAAGAGGGGATTCGCTGTGACTGTCTGCTGTTAAACGGAGCTTTGATAACGGATGCACAGGGAAGACGGCTCTCTCATACGCCGCTGCCATTGGATACCGCTATTGCCGCAATCCATATTCTGGAGAACAGCGGACTGCCTTATCATATGTATACAGACGAGGGAGTTGTCAGCAGCTCACCGGAAAAGGGCAGGGCGATGTTTATGCAGCATATGCGTAAGCAGGGCATGCGGGATGATGAAATATCCAGGCTTATGGAGGAATCCTCCTTTGGAAGCTATGACAGAGAAATTGAAGATGTCTTTCGTTATCTGCAGGAGAAGCCTATCTTATATAAACTGGAAGCCTTTGGGGACGATAGACAGCAGCTGCATTTTGTGCGTACACAGCTGCAAGCACTCAAGCATACTGCTGTCACCAATTCCATTGCGGATAATATCGAAATCACAGCCGCCCATGCACAAAAGGGGCTGGCACTGAAAAAGCTGTGTGAAGAACAGGGCTTGCATCCGGATGAAGTTATGGTATTTGGAGACAGCCTGAACGACCTTTCTATGATGCAGGAATTCCGCTACAGCTTTGCGATGGCAAATGCAGCGGATATCATAAAAGAAGCTGCCAATTATCAGACGCGAAGCAATGCTGAACACGGGGTTGCCTATGTGCTGGAGCGCCTTTTGAAAACCGTAGAAGAAAAAAAGGTTTCAAAATTTTAGAAAATAATGTAAAATAAAGCTATATGACTCATGGAAAGGATGTTCGAGTATGAAAAAAGCTACGATTGCGGACGTTGCTGAACTTGCCGGTGTTTCCAAAGCAACCGTATCCCGCTTTCTCAAACAGGAAAATGTACGGGAGGAGATCGCAGAGAGGATACGTGCTGCCATTCAGGAAACCGGTTATGTTGCCAGAGGAAGTAAAGCAAATAAGACAAACGAAAAGACAACGGAGCCAAAGGGCGAAAAATCAAAAACAAATGTAAAAGCAAAACAGAGGAATTACCGCTTCGGTATGCTGGTGAAGGATATCACTTTGCCGCGTACCAGAAATATTATACAGGCATTAAAGGATGTACTCAGAGAACAAAATATTACGTTTTCCATCTGCATAACGGATGGAGTGGAGGAGCTTGAGGAGAAATATCTCACCTCTTATATCGTCCAAAATGTAAACGGGATTCTGGTTGAGAGCTGTTCCAGTACGGAATTTATCCAGAAGCAGATGCGGACAACCTCCATACCGGTGCTTTTTCTGCATGAGAAAAAAGAACAGCTGAATAGCTGCTGCTTTCATGAAGTACAGGCTGGTGAGGTTCTGGGGGCGTATATGCTGAAAAAGGAACAGCTGATCGTTCGCTACCTTGGTACTGAGCAGGAGCTGGCAGAACAGCGTCTGCAGGGTATCCGGAATGCTTACCATGAAAAACGGCAGCCGATCGATCTCAAGCTGTGCCTGTGTGATGGAAGCTATGGGGATATCTATGAGAAAATCAAAGAGGTATTTACAGAGAAATTTGATCTCCTTTTGCTGGAACGGGATGAAATGGCTGTACCTTTAACAAAATTCGCAAGAGAATATCATATCGCCATACCGCAGAATACATCCGTAATCAGCTTTGGCGGACATGAGCTATGTACTGTGATGTCACCAACGCTTACGGCACTCGTTTACGATTATGCCGCATATGCCAGTGATATCGTACAGCATATGAATGCCCTGATTGAAAAGACAGCTGTGAAGGAACAGACAGAGGTTTTCTCCGTTAGAGAAGGGGAAAGTGTACGATAGCTGCTGGATGCTTAGTAAGGCATGGAATAAGTGATGTAATAATGAACGGGAATAGGACGCTACTAAACAGCTTTTATAGCAGCAATACTTCTTGTATGCTGTGCGTTATTCCCCAATAGACTGTAAAGCATAACGAACTGATACCTGGTATCAGTTTTTTTACGCATGAATAGTTGCAATTTTCTTTATCCCCATTTACAATAACGATAGAAGCATTGGGGAGTAAATGTGTGAAAGAACATCAAGACGAAATGATTTGAAATACTTTCATAAACATTTATACTCACATAAGGTGAGAGAATGGAGGCATTTATGATAAGGGCTGAGGTAAGATATTTATGTAAATCCTTTGGAAAGCATGAGGTTTTAAAAAATGTGAGCTTTTCTATTCAGGATCATGAGATCGTTGGCTTCATCGGGCCAAACGGCGCTGGGAAATCAACAACGATGAAGTGTATGGCATCCCTGCTGTATCCAAGCAGCGGAACGATTATCATCGAGGGACATGATCTGGCGAAGGAGCGTGAGCTTGCTTTGCAATATGTATCCGCCATGATAGAAGCACCGGGATTGTATCCTACATTGAGCGGTTATGAAAATCTGCAGTATTTCGCAAAGCTGAAGCATGTCGATCAGAAGCGGGTTCAGGAAATAGCGGAGTTCACACGGCTAGGAAAAAATCTCAAAAAACGTGCAGGACAATATTCCATGGGAATGAAGCAGCGTCTCGGTCTGGGAATCGCATTGCTGGGGCATCCGAAATTTCTGATTCTGGATGAGCCTACAAACGGACTGGATCCCCGGGGGATTATGGAGCTTCGGCAGGAGCTTCGCCAGCTTGCGGATGAGGAGGATGTGGCGATCCTGATTTCCTCGCATCAGCTTGGGGAGATTGAAAAGGTGGCAGACCGTATCATCTGTATTAACCAGGGAGAAATCGTGGAAACACCATCAGCTGTACACAATGCGTATGTGTATACCTTTTATGTGCATGAACAGGATCTTGAGACTGCCTTATCCATACCGGTCGAGGAAGCAAGGCTGCAGCGCGATGGTCAGGGAGTGAAGGCGATGTTCCGTGATGAGGAAGGAATAAACATCTATCTGAAAAAGCTGATAGAGCGTGACATACAGGTGCTCGATATTGTCAAAGAGGATGTTGACATTGAAGCCATTTACCGGGAAGTGTATGGTGATGCGGCGTGAAGGATATGATTCTGGCTGAACTGCGAAGAAGCTGGAAGGGACGCCGTATTCTGGCAGCCTTTGCGGCCTTTCTATGCTTTTTCTCGGTTGTTTATGCACTTTCTTTGCAGAAGGCAAAAAGCTATGAGGACGATTTGATCATACAGCTGCATAATCAGAATACGATTATCGGCACGCGCTGTGGTGATCTGATGCATGAGCTGCAATTTACACCAAACAATCAGGAAACACCGGGACAAAGAGAAGAAGCATACGGCTGGTGTGAAATCAATGATAATCTGTACAGCTGGACACTAATGCGGCAGGCATCCGAGTATTATGACTGGCAGAATATCAATGCATATGCAATCGGACGTGCAGAAAGCCTTCTTTCGATGATGGATCATGGCTTTTATCATGATGAATTAAAGGATTACGGTATTACAAGAAAATCACTGGAAACAGACAGGGACTTTTACCGCTACTTCCAGGAACAAAATATTCCGCCTTATACGACACCGTATGAGCCTAATCTATTGAATTTTCTTTTACAAATCTTCCAGCAGGATACCATGCTTTTGCTTATGGTGGTGGTTATGCTACTTATGGCGGATCAAATCTGCCATGATTATGAAAGCGGCGCATTTAAAACGATTTACAGTCAGCCCATCGCAAGGGAGAAGCTTATGATCGCAAAGGTCATATCCGCAACCATTGTGATCCTGGTTGCTTTTCTGGCAGCACTCGCTCTGTTTTCCATCCTGCCGCTGACTACGTATGGAATGGGCAGCAGTGCGTATCCATATGTTGTGCATACCTATGATGTGATGCCATGGTCCGGGCTGATGGTGAGAGTTATACCCTTTACCTTCCTTGTCCTTGTATTTTATATGATGGTTGCCGCTTTGCTTGCCTCCTGGCAGAAAACGATATCCAATACGATGCTGTGCGCAGGCTCTGTGCTAATTCTGATTTATTTTCTCATCCGGATTTTCGGCTCCTCTTTGCCGTTGTTTTCCTGGGTCCCATTCTTTTACATGGCTCCGATAGAAATCGTGACACATGATTTTGCGCTTGACCTGCTTCCGTGCACGGCTTTGTGTATTGCCGGTATTCTGCTGTTCTTTATCCTAAATATCATAGTTGTGAAAAGGAAGGATCTGGAAGGAGGTACACGATGATGCTGGAAATAAAAAAGCTGCTGCGAAAGCGTAAGCTATGGATTGCTATGCTGTGTGTGCTGCTCTGCGGTATTCTGACTGCTGTGGATTTGAATGAAAAAGCAGCTCTGGAGCACAGAGATTTGTATGTAAATGCTCTGGAAGCAGAAAACAAGGTTAAAAATCAACTGTTTTTGTTAATGTCCGATGAAACAGCCGGGTATTTTACAACGCTGAGCAAAAAGAGTGAGGAATTGAAGGCTGCGATTCAAAAAAAGGACTGGAAGAATGTGAATAAAAGCTTTGCCGAAGTGAATCTTCTGCAGGCACGGCGCGTATCCGCACTGTATAAAACACGAAATTATGATTTATATTACCATGATTACATAACACAGGAGGATACACTGCAGACCTTACGCAAGGAACGCGGTTTGCCGGAGTTCACAGACAGCGAGATTGCAGCGGATTGGGCCAATGAGTTTATGATGGGGGATGAAACGCAGATGTTTCCTTATTATCAGTTTACCGCACGCTTTTATGATCAGCTCGAGAAGCAGCATATTGATACCCTCACCTACTCTACAACGGATAGCTCCACACTGATCGTACAGTTTATCCGCAGTCTGTTTCCTATTCTTCCGGTTATTCTGATAACCCTTCTGTGCTTTGATACGATCCATGAGGATAAGGACAGCGGTGTGCTCAAGACGCTGCTGTCACAGCCACGCAAGCGTATTCACTATCTGCATCAGAAAATGCGCAGCAATATGGCTGCTCTTACTGCGATCTTTCTCGTACCCCTGCTTTTGCTTTCGTTATGCTTCGCAATGTTTGATCATTATGACCGCGTGCAGGCCCCGGTGTTAACCAATGTGCATGGTCTGACATCGCTGGAACAAATGGAAAATACTCTGACGGAAACGGAGGAAAATAATGCGATGACGTATACGCTTGGCATTACCCGTTATTTCTCTATACCTTATCATGTGCAGAGTCCAAATACGAAGTTTGATCTTATGCCGATGTGGCAGTTTACAGGATATGTGATCGTGATGGCATTACTCGTGATTGCCTTCTGCATGCTGCTGAATCTGCTATTCAATGTCATCTGCCAAAATAAGATGGTATCGCTGGTTCTGACGCTTGCCATATTACTGCTGGGTATGGGAATCGCACAGCCGCAAAACATGGAGGCATGGTTTGCCTGGCTACCATTTACCTATTTTAATCCGGTGGAAATTCTTAGCGGCTATTCCTCCTATACGTATCTGCATGGCATCCTAACCTTAACGCTTTCCTGCAGCTTGCTGTATGTCATAACTCGCTGGATATTTCAGAGAAAGGATGCGGCATGAGGACTTGCATAAGGGGACAGCAGGCATATTGTTTTGATGGGGTTGGTGCATAATATAAAAAAACATGCAGCTTCTATTACGGATTCATTCTCACTTAAAAAGGAAGGAGCATAAGACACAAAAGGATGGGTATGCATAAGCTTTTTGTATTTCATGCTTCTCATATTCCCAAAGATGGGAAAAAGTCTCTGACAATTCATGCTTTCTTAAAAATATAAACCTAAAAAAGATGCAAGTATCATCCTGCATCTTTTCGTTTTTGTATGCAAACAAGATATAGGGCATACATATGATTCGCTTATTCACCATAAGAGAAGAAACCCTGCGTTCGGGTATTCTGTAGAACTTAGCCTTACACCGATAGTATGGTGTGCTTTCTCTTCAGCGCCTCATATTTGTCCTTTGCAATGCTTCGATAAATTTCTTCCCCGCGGCTTTCCCACATCATCATGGCCCAGTTACACCACAGCAGGTTTTGAAAGCTTTCCCAGATATCCAGCTGATGGCGCAGAGTGTCATCCAGTTTATCAAAATATACCGCATAGAAGCGTTCCCGTAAAGCAGGGTCTTCGATCTGGTTTTCACTCAGAAAAGACATGACATCAAACAGCGGGTCATTGTTTGCGGCATACTCATAATCGATCAGATAGGTTTTATCCTTTGTGAACAGGATATTCCCATCCACCCAGTCATTGTGACAGAGGATTTTGGGATTGTGCAGTTGGGATACCGCCTGCACCACATCCTCATATGGCTGAAGGTCATAGAGCGGCTGCCGGACACGGCTTTGATATTGCTGCAGTAGACGGACTGGCTCAAAATCCGCATCCACCTGTTTGTTCAACTGGTGAAATCGTTTCATTAAAGCTGCGGTTTTTTCAATTTTGAGCGGGTCTTCACATTCGCTGTAGGTTTTCGCATCCGCCAGATAGCGCGTTACCTTATATCCGCTTGCTTCATCGTAGTAAATTGTTTCCACATCAATATCGTGTGCCTGTATCGCTTCCAGTGCCATCGTTTCATGATGACGGTTCACAATATGTTCACTATCTGCGCGGGGAATCCGCAGCACATAGGTTTCCTGATTCATGTTCAGAAGGAAGTTCTGATTTGTCAGACCCTTATGCATATCGGTTATGGTAATGTCCGGGTCAAAAAACAGAGTATCCAGAAAATCCATTGCTTTCATTCATATCACCTGTTTAATCATAGCATATTTACGTAAAATTTGTTAGAATAAATAGCGAGAAGGTGAAGAAGTGAAAAAAGTTCTGCTGACGACATGCAATGCCAAATACATACATAAGAATCTGGCACTGCGCTGGTTATACACGACCTGTCCGCACAGGGAGCGTGTCACAATACGTGAATACACGATCAAGGAACGGGAAGAACAGATTGCAAGCGATATTCTGTCTATGGAGGTGGATGTCGTATGCTTTAGCTGCTATATATGGAATATCCAGCCGATCAAAACAATTATCCAGCTTTTAAAGCAGCACGATCCCCGGCTGCATATCGTTGTGGGCGGCCCGGAGGTCAGCTACGAATCCTATCGTCTGCTGGATGAGGGCGTGGACGCCATCAGTATCGGAGAAGGGGAACAGAGCATCTGGGAATACATCACCATGCTGGAAGAGGGGCAGCCTCATGAGGTTGCCGGAATATATACAAAGCAGTTTCCGAATACGGAATATCAAAGGTGCGATCTGTCGTGGCTGGAAGGCTTTGACAATCCGTATTTTATGGAAATGGATCAGCAAGCTATGGGAAGGCAGTATTTCTATCTGGAAACAAGCAGGGGCTGTCCATACGGCTGTACCTACTGTCTGTCCTCCGCCGACCGTAAGGTACGTATGTTTTCCATGGACTATATTATGGGCATTCTCAGGCAGTTAAAGGACAGCGATGTAAAGCAGGTCAAGCTGCTGGATCGCACGTTTAATTCCAATCCTGCGCGGGCCTTGAAAATTGCACGCTATATGAATGAACATTGCCTTCATCAGACGTTCCAATTTGAAATCGTAGCGGAAACGCTGAGTGAGGAGCTGTTGCGATTTTTTTGCGAGGAGGCGGATACCAGTCGTTTCCGTTTTGAAATCGGTGTGCAGTCCTTCAATACAAAAACACTGGAATCTGTTGGAAGGATACAAAATAATGAACGCTTGAAGGAAGTAATTGCACGGCTGAAAGCAAGCGGCTGCATCATGCATGTGGATTTGATTGCAGGCCTGCCTTATGAGGATATAGCTTCCTTTCAGACCTCGTTTGATACCCTGTTTTCACTACAGGCAAGTGAGGTGCAGTTGGGCATCTTAAAGCTGTTGAAGGGAACAGAGCTTCGAAGGCAGAAGGAAAGCTATCATTTTATCTTTCAGGATACGGCACCCTATGACGTGACTGCCAGCGCATGGCTGACAAAGGAAGAAATGAAGCGGATTCATACATGTGCTCATGCTGTAGAAAAATTCTGGAACAGCGCTGTCTGCCGTTATGTGATAACGGTGATATTACAGCTGCACTGGTATGACAGTGCCTTTGCCTTATTCATGGAGCTTGGACAGGAATACGAAAAGCTGCCCCGTCCCTATCAGCCCTATGAGCTGTTTCGCTGCTTTTATCCACTATTACGAAACCAAAATGAGCACTTTGTCGATGCGATTTTGTTAACACAGTATTATCGCGGTTTCCGTCAAAAGCCGCATCGCTTTACAAAATCCCGGATATCTCTGGAACAGAAAAAGAAGCTGCTATTTTTTGCACTTAAACAGGGAATTGCCAATCAGGATACGCTGTTTCGCTATGGTGTTGTGGATATCGGCTATGATGGGGAAGAGGGATATCAGCTGGTGCTGTACAATCGTCACCAGCAATACCCTAAGCAGTGGTTTATCAATAAAGAAGTGACAACAATCAAGGAGATGACGATATGAAACAAATAATGCTGGCAACCGCCAATGCACACAAGGCGGAGGAATTTGCGGCAATGCTGAAGCCATTGGGATATACAGTAAAAACCCTGCTCGATCTGGAGGAGGCTATTGAGATTGAGGAAACAGGTACGAGCTTTGAAGAAAACGCACTGATTAAGGCAAGAGTGATTCATGAGCGTCTGGGCATTGAGGTGATTGCGGATGACAGTGGACTTGCGGTCAATGCACTGAATGGTGCTCCCGGTATCTACTCGGCACGCTTCATGGGACGCGATACCTCCTATGAAGTAAAAAATCAATATATCATAGACCAGTGTAAGGATGTGAATGATCGAGGCTGTCAATTCGTCTGTGCGATTGCCTATGTGACAGCGGATGGCAGGGAATATGTGTTTACAGGTGTCGTAGAGGGTCTTGTCGCAGAGCATATAGAGGGAGAGGGAGGCTTTGGCTATGATCCGATGTTCTATTACCCACCCTATAAAACCACACTTGCCAATGTGAGTGAGGAACAAAAAAACAAGGTATCTCACCGCGGCCGAGCCCTGGCAAAGCTGATAGCTTTTATGGAAATGGAGAATTGATATGCTGCATCTGGTATTATATGAACCGGAAATCCCGCAGAATACCGGCAACATGATGCGTACCTGTATGGCGACCAATACCCGTCTGCATTTAATCAAACCACTAGGCTTTTCACTGGATGAACAGCATTTGAAAAGAGCCGGTATGGATTATGTGAAGGAGCTGGATTATACCGTTTATGAAAACTGGGAGGATTTCACATCCCAACATCCCAGTGACAATTATTACTATATGACCCGTTATGGAAAAAAGGCACCATCGCAGTTTGATTTTACTGCGTGTAAAGGCGATATTTATTTTATTCTCGGTAAAGAAAGTACCGGAATACCCAAAGAGCTGCTGTCCAGACAGCTGGATCGCTGCATGCGTCTGCCAATGGTTGCCAATGCCCGCTCTTTAAATCTCAGCAACTGCGCGGCTATCATTTTGTATGAGGCGCTGCGGCAGCTTGACTATCCCGGCTTATCCAATGTTGAGGTCATCAAGGGAGAGGACTGGCTGACACAATGATAGAACTGCTGGACCGCTTTGTCGATACCAGAGCGAAGCGCCGCCATCTTCTTTATTTGCTTACCCTTACAGCGCTTATTCTGCTTTTGCTGCCATATCTGTTTCTGGGGGCGCGTTTATTGCAGCTAACGGATTATCCATCGGTATTCGCATTGTTAAAGGAACCGCTGATTTCCTCAACCTATGTATCCCGCATAATTCTGGATACCATATCCACAGCCACCTTTTCCTTTTCAAAGGCAGCCGGTATCCTGTTAAAGGAGCTGCGTCCCTTTGAGGTAATTACCTTTCTGCTCGTTTTACTTGTTTTTCCCGCAGTGGAGAAAAAACGCAGCACGACGGTACTTTTGCTTGCCATACTGCTTGGCGCATGCGGTATATTCTACTGTACCTGGCGGGGGCTTTCCAGTACCTCTCTTTTACAGGCGGTGGTCTATATCCGTCTGATCGGAGGAATCCTTTGTGCAGTGGGCATATTGCTTCTGGTATTTCTTATATTCTATTTTGTGAAACAGCTTCAGGGCTATTGTCTGGCATTGCAAATGCAGGTGGAGGAGATGGAAGAAAATGAGTGAGAAACGTGTGATGATAAAAACAAGGCGGCTGATTCTGCAGCCCTTTACAGAAGCGGATCAGGATGCTATGGAACAGCTGTTATGCAATGAAAAAATAAAGGAAACCTTCATGCTGCCGGATTTCACCTCTCCTGATGAGGTGGCACGGCTGTTTGATAAATTTATGGAATGGTCACAGGATGACAGCCGCTATGAGCGTGGTATTTATCTGGAACACAAGCTGATTGGCTTTGTAAATACCGTGGAAATCGTAGAAGATACCATTGAGCTTGGGTATGTTATACATCCCGATTATCATTCTTGCGGATATGCGAGTGAGGCTTTACGTGCAGTCATTGCGGATTTGTTTGCGAAGGGCTATCATACGGTATGCGGGGGAGCCTTTCAGGAAAATATTGCAAGCTGCCGGGTTATGGAAGCATGCGGTATGAAGCGAATATCGCGCACAGTCGATGTGGAATATCGGGGAAGTGTACATCCTTGTGTTTACTATGCAATCAAGCAATAAAAAAGAACATGTGCATTTGCCGTAATTGGCACACATGTTCTTTCTTTTTTTCGCTTCTTAGAACTCTTTCAGGTTACGCAGGTTTGTAGATTCGTCTCCGTCGTTGATTCCGCGGATATGACGAGCGCCATCACGTCCTGTGAATGGAAGTGCGTTTTCGATCATACCCTGTTCAACAGCCTCTAAAGCCTGTTCGTAATCGTACGTCTTTCCGTTGTCATCCTTGAACTCGCTCAATGTACCATCACTGTTACGACGAGCTGCAACGAAACGTGTCTTTTTGCTTGTTTTTTCTTTTTTCATTTTTTCTTACCTCCTGACATTATTGTGAACACCAATCGCATATTTATACATAGGAGGGATACTGTGAATTTCTGGAAATTACAAATGAATGATCGAAATTTTTTACTCACAAGTGCAAGAAGGGAGCACATGAGTGATGTGACATTATGCAGCGAACAGATGCAGCATACCAGGCAGCAAAGCTTTGAGGGGAGGATCGTAGGGGAGGATATCCGGTTTCAGATCGTTGAGGATCAGAATTCGGCTTCCACAACGTGTACGCTGGAGGCGATGTGCTGTCTGGGCTACTGGTATATGAAGCAGTTTGAACGGGATACCTGTCATATTCGGATTGATGAACAAACCTGCCGTATGAAATGCTTTCGCAATCTTGTGACACTGGAAATCCGTGAGCATGCGTATCGTATGCCAGAAGCGTATGAAATACAGGATGCCATGCATTTCAGTACAACGGATAATTCAGAGGCCCTGATTCCGGTTTATTGCAAGGCATATCATGAGGAGCTTCTGCACAAAATAGCAATCGGTGCATCCCGGGGCGGAAAAAGTCTTTTGCGCTGGTCGAATAACAATATCTATCTTTCTGCACCCGTATATATGGATTATGAGGGCTTTGTCAGAAAATGTGATGAAAATGGCTGAGGATATCGTAAGAATATAGTCGTTTCCATTGAATTTTTCCAATTTTCGTTTATAATATTGACTATGGTGAAGAGTCTTTCAACCATCTTTTTCTAAACGGACATACGGTAGGGAGTGGTAATTCTTGGATGGATCGCAAATATGTCTTCTCATCGTTTTACTTATACTGGTAGCTTTCAGTGCATTATTTTCGTCAACGGAGACCGCATATTCCTCAGTGAATATGATACGTCTGAAGCAGATGGCGAAAAACGGAGACAAGCGTGCCCGTACGGCGTACAGCATTTCCAAAAATTTTACGGCAGCTATTACAACGATATTGATCGGTAACAACGTTGTTAATATTCTGGCTACTTCAATCGCGACAGAGCTGTTTACACAAATGTTCGGAAGTGCCGGTGTGGCGGTTGCGACCGGAATTATGACGGTGCTGATTCTGACCTTTGGAGAGATCACGCCAAAAATTGTAGCAAAGGCAAAAGCGGAAGCCGTCGCTTTGTTCATGGCAAAGCCGCTGTCTGTCATGGTATTGCTGTTTCGTCCGATTTCCTTTATTGTAGAGTCCATTGAGACGCACTGGGAAAAGAAAATGGAAATAGAAAATGTAACGGCGACAGAGGATGAGCTTCTGGAAATCGTATCAACGATTGAACAGGAGGGGGTTCTGGAACAGGAAGAACGCGAGCTGATTGAAAGCGTTATTGAATTTGACGATAAAAACGTTCGCGATATCATGGTTCCCAAGGATCAGGTGGTCTTTCTGTATGACAATGCGACCTATGATCAGATGAAGCAGGTTCTGCATGATCATAAGCTGTCCCGTTTACCTGTGATTTCCTATCAGACGACCGAGGTTGTCGGTATCCTGCGTGTCCGTGATGTTTTGGATGCATTGCTGGAGGATAAGGAAATCGTTATTTCCGAAATGATGCAGGAGCCGGTATTTGTTACACAGCGAAAGAAGCTGCCAGCGGTTTTGGAGGATATCCAGAAATCAAGAGAGCATATGGCGATCGTTGAGGAATCCCTGACCTCACATGTATTCGTGGGAATTGTAACACTGGAGGATGTATTGGAAGAGCTGGTTGGAGAGATTTATGATGAATATGATCCTCTTCCCAATCATGTCGTTGAAATCGGACACCATACCTTTACGATCGATGGCAATGTGTCACTTGTCGATTTCTTCGATACATACGTAGAAGATCAGGATGCGCCGAAAACAAAAGCTAGAACCTTCGCTGCCTGGATCTTTGAATTAAACAACCATCGCAAGGTCCGCAAAGGCCGTGAAATAGAATTTGAAAACTTTGAAATTAAGGTTCTGGATACCAAGGATGGTATGGCAGCCAGAATCGAAATGCAGATCTTGTCACAAATGGATGACGATTTAGACTAGGAGGCTATTATGAACGTATTTTTAAAAGCAGTGAAACCTGCAAATGCACCAAAGGCGCTGGGGCCGTATTCTCCGGCAGTAAAGCTGGGTGATTTTGTTTACCTGAGCGGACAGATTCCTTTGAATCCGGAAACCGGAGAAGTAGAAGGAACCACTATTGAGGAACAGACACATCAGGTCATGAAAAATATCAAGGCAGTTCTTGCTGATATGGGCCTGGATTATAAGCACATTGTGAAAACAACGATCTTTGTAAGCGACCTGAATGATTTTGATAAGCTGAATGAAGTATACGGCAGCTATCTGGAAGAACCATATCCGGCAAGAAGCTGTGTACAGGTGGCTCGTCTGCCGAAGGATGTCAAGGTGGAAATCGAATGTATCGTCATCGATACCTTGGTATACGAGCAGCAGATGGCAGCTCAGGAAAGCGGATGCTCCGGATGCGGTGGCGGATGCGACGGGGGCTGCTGCTAGTAATTGAGAAATGGGAACAGAGCACATACTCTGTTCCTTTTTTTCGCCTGAAAGCTTCATTTACCGCTTTTATTCTCATATTTTATATGCTTCTCTTCCGTATTTGATGATTTTTACTCCGGTTTTTATCCATATGTGTTATAACCATAAGGAGCATATCGTGTTGAAGGAGGGGGACAATGGTATATTATCTTCGTAGAATTGACGAACGAAGCTGTCTTATGGTACAGGAAAACGGACAGCAGACTGTTTTACAGGAGCCGCTGCTAGTGATTTTGCAAAGACTGTGCCTGCGTTATGGAAGTACCTGTGAGGGAAGGAGGGAAGCGGCAGCGTGCAATCTGGATATTCATCAAAAGGTACCGATTCTTTTATCCGAGGTATATCAGGATATTCTGTTTCCAACAAGAGCACTGCGCAATCCGGAATGTATTTGGATCAACTACCGTGCCGTGGATGAGATCCGCCGCAAAGAGAAGGGCTGCATTGTACAGTTCCATGATGAAAGCGAGCTGTTTGTTTCTGTGGATGTCCGCTGTATTCGCAGAAGTATGCAGCTATGCAAGCGTTATTTATCTTTTCTGAATGCCTGAGTGGAATGTATGATATAATGAAAACCGCTAGGAGAGATAATTATGGAATTGTATGTGTTAATATTTTTAATTCTTTGCGTTGTGCTGCTGTTTATCTTTCTGTTTCTGCAGCTTCGTCCAACAAGGGGAACAGAACAGGAGCGTATATTGCGGGAGCTGAGCGGCCAGCGTGAGGATATGGCTGGCATGCAGCAGCAGTGGAACAATCAGCTGATGCTGTTACAGACACAGATTTCCCAGCTGATGAAGACAGACCTGCAGTCTCTGCATGAAAATGTGGAACAGCGGATGAGCCATTTGGAGCTTACATTGAATGAAAACCTGCATCATGGCTATCAGACCACAACGCAGGTGTTTGGAAAGGTGTTGCAGCAGATGGGAAAGCTGGATGAAAGCCAGCAGAGTATAAAAGAGGTGTCCGCTTCTATATTGCAGCTGCAGAATATTCTGAATGATAAAAAAACAAGAGGTATTTTTGGTGAGATAGAGCTATACAGTCTGCTGGAGACGGCAATGGGAACGGATGAGCACCGCTATCAGAAGCAGTATAAGCTGAGCAATGGCATGATTGCAGACGCTGTATTGTTTGCGAGTGAACCACTGCGTATGATTTGTATTGATGCTAAATTTCCGCTGGAGAATTATAACCGCCTCATGCATGCGGATACGGCGCAGGAGAAAGCAAAAGCACAGGCTGCGTTTGTACAGGATGTGAAAAAGCATGTCCGTGCCATTGCGTCAAAGTATATCCTACCGCAGGAAACAGCGGAGTTTGCCTGTATGTTTCTTCCCGCAGAAGCGGTGTTTTCCTATATTTATGCAAGCTGTGATGAAGTGGTGCAGTATTCCTATGCCGAAAAGGTGTATATGGTGTCGCCGACAACGCTGATGGCGTATCTGACGGCAATCCGCGCTATTTATCTGGGGGTACAGCGCAATGAGCATGTAGAACAGATTCAGCAGGAGCTGAAGCATCTGCAGGTGGAATTTGAACGCTTTGATAAGCGCTATCAGGCAGTGAGCAATGATTTTGAACGCAGCTATCAGGATATGCGTCAGTTATCAATTACGGCCGGTAAGATTGTAAAGCGCTTTGAGGAGATTCAGGAGGTGCAGCTGGAGAAAAAAGAAGAGACTGCATCTGAATGAGAATTGGGTGTGAAGAGGAGTCTGTATCAAAAATCAGGTATGAAAGTATAAGACTTTATTTCTAATCATGATAGGTAAATAATTATCTAACTTGTCCTACATAGAAATTTATATATCCATTACCATGAAAATCGTACGATTGCAGGTGCACTAGCATGGATTTGATTTTGTAAAGGAGGTGTTAAAATGTGGTTTTACAAAGAGGATGTAACAAATCCTGTTATAACAAGTGAGAAACAAGTAAGTTCAAAGCACGCAGAAGCTAAGCTTGCTAAGCTGCCAAAAACAGCTGTATTACTATATATGAGTGGATTTGATTATATAAAGAGAAGATATAAAATAGAATTGATTACGGATAAATTTCCAAGATTTTTGAATGCCTGCCAAATATATAAACGAATAGGGGATGATAAGGTCTGTTTCCTGGATGGTGGACGCGGGGCACCAATGGCAGCAGATACAATCGAAGTGCTCAAAGCTTTTGGAGTTGAAAATGTTATTTCTATTGGATTGATGGGAGGATTTGCTGGGAAAACAAGAGCAGGTGAAATAATAATTCCCAATAAAGCATATGTCGAAGAAGGAACCACATTACATTATTATGAACATTTGGAATACAGTACACCGGACTATGACTTACGAAACGCAATGATGACAGCTCTTTCTCATTATAAAGTAGCACCCATCGTTTCTACAGATGCTATTTACAGGCAAACATTCTATAAAGAACGCTTGTGGAAAGAAAAGGGCTGTGTAGGAGTTGATATGGAGACTTCAGCCTTATTCAGCGTTGGAAGGTATCTACATATGCGAGTTGCTTCAGTTTTGATGGTTTCGGATTTGCATCCGATAGATGAAAAACACGATGCATGGGAATGGCATTTGTCTGATGAATTAAGAAAACAGTTTCTATATAAGGTTTTTGA
>OAVH01000574.1_pt1 | contig 26473 bp, 22 predicted proteins | sample 1495281 | NCBI WGS metagenome assembly OAVH01 (sample SAMEA2580082, study PRJEB22360) | human gut metagenome | biome: human gut; feature: human-associated habitat; material: faeces | place: Denmark | collected 2008/2010
TATATAAAAGGAGTAATTTGTTCATTTTCCGAACTTTATTACTCCTTTTTGAAATACCAAAATTATCTAGATACGTTTTCACTAAACACAATGATAGTTGAGAGTCCACTTTTCTTATTTCTGTAAAAGTAAATGAGTGCAGATGTTTGATTTCCAACATTCTAATTTCATGCTATAATCAATACTTTGCTTTGTTAACTAATTGTTCTGTGAAGTATCGGGATTTGGTGTTGTAGCGGTGCCGTTATTGGTATCGTCTCCGGTGCCGGTATCCGGCGGAGTTGTTTGTACAGGAGAGCTGATGCAGTTTTGTACGGCCGTATTTATTGCAGCGGTAGCCGCATCAATTTGTTCCTGCGTACTTTCTTTATTTGCGAGCACACTGTTTCCGATACTGATGGCGCTTTGCAAGGCCGCAACCTTATCACTTTGATATTTGGTGGTATCTACATAGCCCTGAGCACTATTCAAGGCGGAGCTTAATGCCGATGTATCCGTCTGTGGTGTTTCCTCTTTCTTGACCAGTCCCTGCATAGCGGATTCCAGAGCGCTTCTTGCTGCGTCGATCTGTTCCTGCGTAGCGGCAGAGTTTTGCATTACCTTTCTTGCCGCATCCAGAGCTTCCTTCAGCTTGGCATAGCTGTCAGCTGTATAATCATCGGCATTCATGCCCTCTGCACTGGATATGGCTGCCTCCAGCTTACTGCTTGTGACATTGGCATTTTCCTCAGTCATCGGGTTGTTCTTGGCAGCTGATGAGAGCCATTCTGTTTTGATAAGACCGCCGCCATAGGAGCTGATACCATCCGGCTGCTGAATGCGTACAGCATTCGAGCTGATGGTATCGAGCATGGATTTATTGATCCATCCTGGAATATTCAATCTAATCATATCCATGGTGAAGTAGGCACCTTCCTTGGCGGTGTCAAAGCCTGACCAGGTGGCTATCGTATATTCACTTGTATAATTGACCATCCATTCATCCTTCATAGCTGTTTGAGGAATACCGTATTGCAATCCTGAATCGCCCCAGTCACTGGTACCGGTCTTACCATAAACAGGGTAGGCACCAAAGCCCAGAGAGCCCATCAGGTTCTCACCCTTTGTTTTTCCGTTGACTGCCTTATACAGCAGATCACTCATCATATAGGCTGCCTGTTCGGATAAGATTCGCGTCTTTTTCGGTTTATTATCAAAGGTGCGGGATTCATCCTTATATTCCACCTTTGTGACCATATGAGGCTCAATGTAGTAACCGCCGTTCGCAAATGCGGCATAGGCAGCTGCCATCTGGTTCGTGGATGCCATCATATCAGCGCCACCGATAGCATACTGCAGATTGAAATTATCAGCGACCTTTTCACTGATGCCGGCATCCTTCAGATACTGAATCATGGCATCCTGCCCTTCGCTATCGATCAACGCCTGCAGGGACTGTACGGCAATCGTATTCAAGGATTTGGAAATAGCACGTTCTAAAGAAACCTTTCCATAGAAATTGCCATCGGAGTTCTGTACCGTCCAGCCCGGGATGCTTAACTGCTTGTCATCCATGACACGAGAGGTCGCCCATCCCAGCTTATCAAAGGTCGGTGCATAATCCAGCAACGGCTTGATGGTAGATCCGGTACTCTTTTCTTCCTTGAATCGATTCAGATAGGTTTTGGATTCCACATCGCCCCGACCACCGGACACGGCAACGATTTCACCGGTCTGATTGTTTAATACGGTAAAACCTATCTGGAAGTTACTATCATCAAAGAACTGAATGGATTCACCGCTGGATAATTCATTTGCTTTATTCTGTGCATTGATATCCAGAGAGGTGTAGATTTTCATTGGTACCAGTGCCGGATCCTCTCCGGTCAGCTGCTTCACCTCTTCTACCGCCTCATATGCAAAATCATAATACTTTTCATTTCCGGCAGAGGATTTTTTCTTTTCCCCGGTCAGCTGGAAGGCCAGCTTTGTATTTTTCGCCAGATTGTACTCTGTTTCTGTAATATAGCCATGATTCAGCATCAGATTCAGCGTTTCATTTCTTCTCTCACTTGCATACGCATAGAAATTGCTTTTGGTATCCTTATCATATCCGCGATAGGGATTATAGCTGTTCGGTGCATTGATCACCCCGGCCAGAAACGCACTCTCCGCAAGATTGAGATCCTCAACATTTTTTCCAAAATAATATTCCGCACCCTTCTGTATACCGCGGGCACTGTCACCGAAATTGATTTCGTTCAGATATTTCGTAATAATATCCTCTTTTGATAAATCCTTTTCCAGACTCATACTCATGTAGATTTCCTGGATTTTACGCTCAATCTTTTCTAGGGAGGAATATGCTTTTCCTTCCTTTTTAGCTTTATCCTCCTCCGGCTTCATGATGAAATTATCAATCGTCTGCATCGTCAGCGTAGAGCCGCCCTGTGCAAAGCTTCCGGATTTTACATTGAATAACGCACTGGATATAAAACGGGGAAGATCAAAGCCGTTATGGGAGAAATAACGGGAATCCTCGATTGCCAGAAAGGCATCGATCGTTGATTGGGGAATCTGCTGGTAGGTGACATTCTCCCGGCTGACACCGCCCCATTCATAAATTTTTGTACCGTCTGCGGCATAAATCGTTGAAGGCTCCCGGTTGACGATTTTATCTGCCAGATCATCCGTATCCACAGAGCCGACGATTGTGCTCAGCATGAAGAATACGGAAACACCTCCAACCAGTACCAGTGCTAGAAAAACGATGACAATGCTGCGGAAAATCCTTCCGCCACCCTGGCCTGATTTCTTACGGCCTGCTTTTGGCTGTTGCTTCTTATCCATAATGATGATTCCTCCTTAGTCGTATCGCTTGCACGCGAAAGAAAACGTGTCTGATAATTAAAGTTATGATTGTGTATTTACACATCCTATATCATAATCTACTATAAACAATTTTACAAACGATTTCCACTGCTTTAAGAAAATCGTTTGAATTTTCACATAGAATTCACATCGTCCTATGTCTGCATAGTGTACCAAAGACAACCTTATAATAATATGTGCGATTGTCGAACGATAGGAAAGCGTGCGATTGTGCAAATTTCCCTTGCTTTTTTTTAGAAATTCTGAGAAACTATGTAGGTGGAAGGTGAAATTCATGGAAAAAAGATTCAAGTTAAAAGTGGAAGATGTATTGAATAAACAGTTTAATATAGATTTCAAGGGCTATTCATCTGTGGAAGTGGATGAGTTTCTGGATCTTGTCATCAATGACTATCAGGAATATGATGCCATGATTGAGAATCTGGGAGAGCGTCTGCAGGAGTATGAAAAGCAGGTCGCTGCCATGAAGGCAAAAATCATTGAGCTGGAAGGGAAGCAGGGGGCTGTTCAGGAGGAAAGCAATGCCACAGGCGGCAATGTGGATATTCTGAAGCGTCTGACCCGTCTGGAAAACGCGGTATTTGCCAGTAAAAAATAAACTGCTTCTTCTGCGGCAGTCGCTGGCCATAAGGTCAGAGGAAAGTCCATGCTCGCACATTCTGTGACGAATGTAGTGTTTGTGCTGGATGAAACGATAAATCCAGGCAGCGTAAGCTGACGGCTGGAGAAGGCCTGTGGCGAAAGCTATGGCGGACTCCTTTAAAAGTGCCACAGAGACGAGCTTTCCGGGAAACCGGAAAGATGGAACGGGTAAACCCCGCAAGCGAGAAACCCAAATTTGGTAGGGGAATCTGATCACGGCGAAACGAAGCCAGTGGTCGGAACGTGTTGTCACGTAGATAAATGACTGCCACTCCTTACGGAGTACAGAACATGGCTTATGCAGTGGAAGCAATCAGCGAAGGCGCTTGTCCTTCGCTTTTTCATAATTTTACAGGATAACCGGGTTTGGAAAAGCAGGATTTATGGGATAAAAAAGTGAAAGACGAATTTTGTGAACGATTCATTTACATAAAAGAATTTGACTGATATAATAATAGGGATTATAGAATCTGTTCATACTGATATGTGACAAGTAAACGTAAATAAAGAGGTGCTCTATGGAAGAAATCGGTAGACTGTTAAAAGAAAAGAGACTAGAGCTGGGGCTGACAATCGAAGAAGTAAGCGATCAGACACGCCTGACTCAGAAACATATAAAAGCGCTGGAGGAGGGAGACATCAGCTTTTTTCATGATGATCTGTCCTATCTGCGCTTCTTTGTGAAATCCTATTGCGATGTGCTGGGGATTGATTTTGACGATATTAAGGATGAGCTTCGCAAGGATGTCAATGATTATACGATGACCTTTACAACCTCAACGCAGCTGAATCATGAGGAAATCGAAAAAAATGTAGCGAAGTCAGAAAAGCTGAGTAAGGTTACAACAGCGAATGTGAAAACGCGGCAGAAGCGACGGTTCCGCAAGCCGGATATGTCGCTGGTATCCCTGATTGCCATTGTGGCAGTGGTTGCCATTGTTATCATGTTTGCCTTTGTTGTCTTTCTGAAGTCGGATGCCGGAAAGGGCAAGACAGCGAACAATGCGCAGCCGACGGCTCCGCAGCAGACGGAAAACGGAGAAAACAATTATCCAAGCAGCAGTGAAAAAGAAAAGGAAGAAGAGCAGCAGAAGGAAGAACAAAAGGAAATCAGTATTTCCAAAACGGATGCGACGCATTATACCATCGAAAATCTGAAGGATGGAGACGAGCTGAAGTTTGAGGTTACCTTTGCGGGAAGTTCTTCCGGCTTTAGTGCAAGCGTGGATGGCAAGGTGCTGGATGAGCCAAAGGCACAGGTATATGATTACCAGTCCTCTGCCAAGGGAAGCGTACCGGTGAAAAAGGGAATGAAGCTGGAGCTTTATGTTGGCTATATGTACAATACACAGTTGAAAATCAACGATAAAAATGTGAAGCTGGATGATTCCATTGTGAATTCCAGCGGTGCAATCACACTGGAGTTTACGATTGCAGGTGACAGCGATGAATCTTCCAAATAAGCTGTCATTGTTCCGCATCATTCTGGTACCGGTGATTGCCTGTATCTATCTGTTTACCGATATGCGGGAAGCCTTTGGCGTGGATGTGAACGGTCAGCATATCGCTGTCAGTATGACGGCATTGCTTGTTCTGGTTTTGTTTGCACTTGCCAGCTTTACGGACTATCTGGACGGACATATTGCAAGAAAGTACAATCTGATTACCTCCTTTGGAAAATTTATCGATCCGATTGCGGATAAGCTGCTGGTAAATACGATGTTTATCCTGTTTGCGGTTGATGGTGTGGTACCTGCCTTATTCGTGCTGCTTATGATCTGGCGCGATATGATTGTGGACGGTCTTCGTATGAATGCCAGTGCGAAGGGCAAGGTTGTGGCTGCCGGAATGATGGGAAAGGCCAAGACTGTGCTGCAGATGTTTGCCATTATCTTTCTGCTGTTGAATAATCTGCCATTTGCGCTTGTATCACTTCCGGTTGCGGATCTTCTGTTTTATGCAGCCGTAGCGGTTTCGGTGGCGAGCGGTGTTGATTATTTCCTGAAGCTGAAGGATATCGTTATGGAGACGATGTAGATATGAAAGCGTTAATTGAACGGTTGAAGCGCGACGGACTGACGATAGGAAGCTGTGAAAGTCTGACAGCCGGTCTGTTTGCGAGCACAATAGCAGAAGTCAGTGGTGCTTCTGCTGTTTTAAAAGGCGGCATTATTACCTATTGGACGGAATGCAAGGTCAATGTTGTACATGTCAGTGAGGAAGTTGTACGGCAATACGGTGTTGTGAGTGCTCAATGTGCCAGAGAAATGGCGGAAAAGGCGAGAGTGCTGCTGGATGTGGATGTGTGCGTTTCCTTTACCGGAAATGCCGGCCCGGATACCATGGAGGGAAAACCGGCCGGATTGGTGTATTGCGCGATTGCAGATCATACCCATACAAAGGTATATGAATTCCAGCTCGCACAAAAACGCAACGCACTGCGAAAAGAGTTAGTGGAAGAAATGGGCAGACAGGTCATCCGTTTTCTGGATGATGCGTAAGTAGCCCTTATGACATAAAAATAAGGAGAGACGAATGGAAAAAGAGAAAAAGTCCCAGGATAAGGACACAAAGAAAAAGGATCTGCTGGATGATACGCTGAAGCAGATTGAGAAGCAGTTTGGAAAAGGCTCCATTATGAAGCTGGGAGATCGTGCGGCAGTGGAAATCGATGCGATATCCTCTGGCTCGATCAAGGTGGATGAGGCACTGGGAATCGGCGGATATCCAAAAGGAAGAATCGTGGAAATCTATGGCCCGGAATCAAGCGGTAAGACAACGCTGGCACTGCATGCCATTGCCGAGGTACAGAAAAAGGGCGGCCGTGCTGCATTCATCGATGCTGAGAACGCCATTGATCCGACCTATGCAAAGAATCTGGGAGTCAATATTGATGATTTGATACTTTCTCAGCCGGACAGTGGTGAGCAGGCGCTGGATATTACGGAAATGCTGATCAAAAGCGGTGCGATCGATCTGGTGGTTGTCGATTCCGTGGCGGCTCTGGTTCCGCAGGCAGAGCTGGACGGTGAGATGGGGGATGCCAACGTTGGTCTGCAGGCACGTATGATGTCCAAGGCAATGCGGAAGCTGAGCGGTATCATGAACCGCAGCGAATGTACGGCGATTTTTATTAACCAGCTGCGTGAAAAGGTTGGTATCATGTTTGGTAATCCGGAAACCACACCGGGTGGTCGAGCATTGAAGTTTTATTCCTCTGTGCGTCTGGATATCCGACGCAGTGAGGCAATCAAAAACGGTACCGATATCATCGGAAACAAGGTCAACGTCAAGGTGGTTAAAAATAAGGTGGCCCCTCCATTTAAGGTGGCACAAATCGAAATCATGTACGGTGAGGGTATTTCCTATGTGGCAGAGCTGCTTGATTTATGCGTGGATCATGATATCGTTATGAAAAGCGGCGCATGGTTCTCCTATAATGGTGAAAAAATTGGACAGGGGAAGGAAGCAGCAAAAACCTTTATTAAGAACAACCCTGCATTGATGGCAGAGCTGGGAGAAAAGCTGAAGGAAAAGACGGCCCCGCAGAAGGCTGAGGCTGTTGAGGATAAAAAGGAAGCGGCATAGCAAACAGCACGTATGTGTAAAAAAGCAGAATCCATAGCATGAACGATAGGGATGAACGGATGGAAAAGCTCATGACTCATCCTTTTGATTATGAAATACCCTGCAAGGTAAGAAGCTGGTGTTGTCATACTCCTTTGAAACAGGGGTTCGTAAGTCCGTATGTTCAGTCCTTCGTATATTAAGCGGCTGCTGAACGGAGCGGCAAATCGAAGCTGCGTAAGTCAGAGCTTGCTTGATCAAAGTGCAGGATATCTGCTTTCTTTCTATGAATAAAACGTAGGCGATGGTTAAAATCGCCTACGTTTTCAGCAGTTTCAGATAGAAGCTTCTTTTTTATCCAAATATGGAAACACTTACATAAATTCACGCATTTTTGTGAAAAGTGCGCTTTTTTGTTGAGAAAAGTGTGAAAATTATGTACAATATAATACAGAAGAGAAAACTCTTCAAGAAAGACGAATGGAGGAATTGTGGTATGGATAATCCACTTATCATCTTTTTGTCTGTGTTGACAGGTCTTGTCGTTGGAATTGTAATCATGGTGATTATATCCAAGGCGGGTTTAAATAAAGATCAGCAAAAGGCATCCATGCTGCTGAAGGAAGCGGAATCAAAAGCCGATTCCGTTGTTAAGCAGGCAGTGCTGGATGGTCGTACACAAGCTCATGAACTAAAGATTGCGGCTGAAAAGGAAATTAAGGAACGCAAGCAGGAAGTTACCGATATGGAAAACAAACTGCTGCGCAGAGAGGATAACCTCAATTTCCGTGATGAGACATTGACCAGCAAGGAAAAGCAGATTGATGTTAAGAGCGCGCAGTTAGCTGACAAAATGGCAATGCTAGATAAAAAAGATAAAGAATTACAGGAAAAAATCGATGTGCAGGTGGAGGAGCTGGAGCGTGTGGCTTCCCTGACAACTGCCGAGGCGAGAGAAGAACTGATGGCCATCACAGAGAAGCGTATGGAAAAAGAAACGATGGCGTATATTAAAGAAAAAGAAGAAGAAGCAAAATCCATTGCGGATGAAAAGGCACGCAATATCGTTGCCCTCAGTATTCAGCGGATTTCCTCTGATGAGGCAGTGGATCGCACGGTTTCCGTTGTTTCCCTGCCAAGTGAGGAAATGAAGGGCAGAATCATCGGACGTGAGGGTAGAAACATCAAGGCGATTGAACAGGCGACTGGTGTTGATCTGATTATTGATGATACGCCGGAAACGATTACTGTTTCCTGCTTTGATCCTATCCGCAGAGAGGTGGCACGACTTGCTCTGGAGCATCTGATTAAGGATGGACGTATCCAGCCGGGACGTATTGAAGAAGTTGTGCACAAAATCAAGAAGGAAATGGATACCAGCATCATGAAGACCGGAGAGGATACGGTATTCAAGCTGGGAATTGGTAGAATCGACCGCGAAATCATCCGTTTGATTGGACGCTTGAAATATCGCTTCTCCTATGGGCAGAATGCATTGCAGCACAGTATGGAGGTTGCGCATCTGGCTGGGATGATGGCAGCGGAGCTGGGATTAAACCAGCAGCTGGCAAAGCGTGCAGGACTACTGCATGATATTGGAAAGGCTCTGGACTTTGAAGTGGAAGGAAGCCATATTGAGCTCGGCTACAAGTTTTGTAAAAAGCATGGCGAGCGCGAGGTAGTGCTGAACGCCATCCAGTCTCACCATGGTGAAGTGGAACCGCAGTTTTTGATTTCCAATCTGGTAATCGCAGCGGATACGATTTCCGCAGCACGTCCGGGTGCCCGCTATGAAGCACTGCAGAACTATATTAACCGTCTGGAGGAGCTTGAGAAAATCACGAAATCCTTTGACGGTGTAGACAGTGCCTATGCAATTCAGGCAGGACGTGAGGTTCGTGTCATGGCAGTACCGGAAAAGATGGATGATCTGGGATGTCACAAGCTGGCACGCGATATCAAGGATAAGATCGAAGCAGAGCTTACATATCCGGGACAGATCAAGGTGACAGTCATTCGTGAAACAAGAGCCTGCGAACTGGCGAAGTAATATGAATATACTGTTTCTCGGCGATATCGTCGGCTCTGTAGGAAGAGAGAGTGTGAAGGAGCATCTGCCGCAGCTGAAGGAACGCTACAATATTGATCTTGTTGTTGCCAATGCTGAAAATTCGGCACATGGCAAGGGAATTACCAGAAAAATCTATCATCAGCTCCTTGCTATGGGGGTTGATGTATGCACGATGGGAAATCATACATTTTCCAAGAATGATATTTACCAGTTTATCGAAGAGGCGGACCGTATGGTGCGCCCTGCCAATATGGAGCCGCTGGAATATGGCCAGCATACCGTGGTGGTCAAGGTCAACGGCATGCGGGTTTCCATTTCCAATCTGTGCGGAGAGGTCTGGATGAACAATGTTGTTGATTCACCATTCTTCTGTATGGAGGATATCCTGAATGATATCGATGCTGATGTTTATCTGGTAGATTTGCATGCGGAAACGACAAGTGAAAAAATCGCCTTCACATATCATTTTGCCGGCAGGGTACAGGCTGTTGTGGGAACACATACGCATGTACAAACCGCAGATGAGCGCCTGGTATATGGAACAGCGGCGATTACCGATTTGGGTATGTGCGGTGCCTATACGAGTGTGCTGGGGCGTGATGTAAATGAGATACTGACACGCTTTACAACCGAAGAAAAAACGAAGTTTAAAATTGCAGAGGGCCCTGGAATTCTGTGCGGTGCTGTGGTACAAATTGATGAAGCCACAAGAAAAGCAGTGCATATTGAGCGTATCCAGATTCGCCCTGCGGATGTAGAATGCTGAAAGCCGTGAATACACGGCTTTTTCTTACCCCAAACAGCAGTATTTCACTGTGAAGAATGTAGAAAAATTCACATCTTTTTCATAGTGAAATGCTTGCACTGCGTCGGGTATATGGTATAATAGAAGAGGTTGTAAAGGAGGAATAAACAATGGCAGTTAAAGTAGATGTAGATACTTGCATCGGTTGTGGTGCATGTGTAGGTGTTTGCCCAGTTGGTGCTCTGAGCATGAATGATGAGGGTAAATCCGTATGTGATGAAGGAACTTGTATTGACTGTGGTTCATGCGTAAGCGCATGTCCAGTTTCTGCAATCTCTCAGTAAACCAAGCCAATCAGCTTGGTTTTTTTAGGTATATCCGCCATCAAGGAATGGCGTTTTATAAATAGAAGAAAGATAGGAGCAGTAGTTATGAAAAAACAACCGGGATGGGCACTTCCCAATCTGAAGGATGCTCAGGTGAGAACAACAAAAGAGGCTGTCATTGAGAAATCGCTGTTTCAGATGCCGGAACAAATTCGCATGCTGGGACAGGGGAAAAAATATTATTTGCGTACATATGGCTGTCAGGCGAATGAACGTGACAGTGAAACCCTGGCAGGAATTTTGGAGGAAATGAATTTTACTGCTGTGGAGCATCCGCAGGATGCCGATCTGATACTGATGAACACCTGTGCAATCCGTAAAAATGCAGAGGATAAGGTGCTTGGAGAAATCGGCTCCTTAAAGCGGTTAAAAAGAAATAAGCCGGATTTACTATTTGGCTTATGTGGCTGCATGGCACAGGAAGAGGATGTCGTGGCTACATTGCTGGAGAAATACCGCCATGTAAATCTGATTTTCGGCACACACAACATTCATCGTCTGCCGGAGCTTCTCTATGATGTTATGGTTCATGGAAAGCGCAGTGTTGAGGTATTGTCCAAGGAAGGTGATGTCATAGAAAATCTTCCGGTACGCCGCTTTGGCAGGCATAAGGCATGGGTAAATATCATGTACGGCTGCGATAAATTCTGTACCTACTGTATCGTTCCATATACCAGAGGAAAAGAGCGTTCCCGTCTGATGGAGGATATTTTGGAAGAGGTTCGTGTTTTGAAGCAGGACGGCTTCAAGGAGATTACATTGCTGGGGCAAAATGTCAATTCCTATGGTAAGGATCTGCATATGGAAGGCGGTTTTGCGAAGCTTCTGGAGGAGACGGCAAAAACAGGAATCGAACGAATTCGCTTTACAACGAGTCATCCTTGGGATTTTAGTGATGAAATGATTGATGTGATTGCCCGTTATGACAACATCATGCCGTTTATCCATCTCCCTGTACAAAGCGGTGACAGTGATATTTTAAAGATTATGGGCAGGCGCTATACAAGGGAACAGTACCTGACGCTCTTTCATAAGATCAAGGAGCGTGTTGCGGGCTGTGCAATTTCCACTGATATTATCGTGGGCTTTCCCAATGAGACGGAGGAGCAGTTCCAGAATACGCTATCGCTGGTGGATGAATGCCAGTTTGACAATGCATTTACCTTTATTTATTCACCTAGAGAGGGAACACCGGCAGCTGCAATGGAAGACAATATCCCGCTTGCTGTCAAACAGCGCCGCCTGCAGGAGCTGAATGAACGCTGGAATCTGTATGCCCATGAAAAAAACGAGGCCTACCTTGGAAGCATCGTAAAGGTGCTGGTGGATGGTGCAAGCAAAAAGAATAAAGAGGTTTACAGCGGCTATACGGAAACAAACAAGCTGGTAAACTTTCAGCGTACCGACGCAAAACCGGGTGATATCGTTTCTGTGAAAATTACAGCGTGTAAGACATTTTCACTGGACGGAGAACAAATATAAAACGTAACTAGCACGCTAGTGAAAACGAAGTTAAAGTAATAGAACAAGGAGTTGGGAAATCGGTGGTAAAGATACCACAATCGATTTTTCAACTTTTTTTATGGAAAGTATAGGAGTGGTGAAATCAGAGGACTCCTTAACTAGGAAGTAAATTAAGAAACGCAACATAATCATATCGATATATGTGAGGGAATACCTGTACGTGCTATATGCGAACAGAGAAATGCAGTCACATAGTTTGCATACAATATACAGTGAAATACAGTGAAAGAATGCTTGTAACTGCCTACAGATTTTTTCGTAGCGTATGAGCTTTGCCAATTCTACGCTTTCCCCTGATGCTCATTCTCATTCACTGCTTCTCCTTGTACTGAAAAACGCCAGGAAAGCATTGACAGATCGCTATGAATAAAATACAATTTAATTAGATATAGCAGACAGTAAGTATTCCTATCTATATGTGATTCATAATCGATTGTGAAAGAAAGGAGAAACTTATGGAACAGGATAAAAAAAAGAAGGATATGAAAAAGAATGTAGACGCCTATAATCGTATGTATGGAAGCTTTCTGGAATCGATGGATTCTGTACAGAAATTCTTTTTGGGCTTTTCTATCATCGTTATCATACTTCTAGTACTCTATTTTATTTTTAGATAATGAAAGGTGTCCTATGCTTGCTATCCAGTAAATGTAGGAGGCTGCTCACCGCTATGTTTGATCATATGAGCTTTTCAATCGAAAACAGATAGCTTGTGCTTGGTTAAAAGTTTTCTATCCCCTATATAATGGGGTCGTATAGGGGGATTGTATTCGTCTGTATGTTCTAATGCATGGGTTCAGCGATTTACTTTGCTGCTGAAAAAGTGAGAAATCACTTTTTTTCTTGCGAAAATATGATAAAATAGGTCGTATGGGCGTAAATTTCTTAACAGAAGGGCATATTTTTGTTTTTTTTCCAGGAACTGATGGTATAATAGGATTAGTTTATCATGGGGTTCTATATATTCCTTATTGAATAGAAATACGATCATCATAATAACAATAGAAAAACGGAGGTATTTAGATTATGGATCAAGTACGCATTTTTGCGCTTGGCGGACTTGACGAAAACGGAAAGAATATGTACGTTGTCGAAGTCAATGAAGCCATATTTATTATTGAAGCCGGATTGAAGTATCCGGAATCCGATCAGCTGGGAGTGGAATTCATCATACCGGATTTTTCCTATCTGATCCAAAACAAGGAACGTGTTAAGGGTATTTTCATCACGCATGCGCATGATGATGTTGTAGCGGCCCTGCCATATCTGTTGAAGCAGATCAACGTTCCTGTGTATACCGGAAACCTGACAGCAAATATCATTCACGATATGCTGAAAAAGGAAGGTATCAAGAATGTGAAAATTCACCGTATGAAACGTGCCAGCAAGCAGACCATCGGTGGTGTAAAGGTAAGAACCTTCCCGATGACGCATGCCTTCCCGGATAATTTCGGTCTGGCGATTGCAACGGATCAGGGCTATATCGTCTATACAGGTGAATTTATCATTGATTACGATATGCTGCAGCAGGAGTATCTGTGCGATCTGAATGAGCTGAGCGATATCGGGAAACGCGGCGTTTTGTGTCTGCTGAGTGAATCGCAGTCCGCAGACCGTGTCGGGCATACGGCGCCAAAGCATCGCATCACCAATCTGATTGAGCCGATTTTTGAAGCGAGTCACAGCCGCATTCTGATTTCATCCTATTCCCAGAGTCTGTTTCGCATCATAGAAATCATTGAGCTGGCTAAGAAATACAACCGGAAGATTTTCTTCCATGATAAGGGAATGCGTGAGCTGCTGCATCAGCTGGAGCTTGTGAAATACTATCAGGTTCCAAGAGAGATGGAGGTCAAGGAAAAGGATTTTCGTGACGATATGGAGGATGTTGTCGTACTGATCACCGGAAACGGTAAAAATTTGTTCCGAACGATGTCCAATATCGCCAACCATGAGGATAAGTTTGTCAGCTTTCGAACGACAGATACAATTATCGTTGCATCCCCGATTGTCAGTGGTACAGAGCTGGATGCCAACAGCATGGAGAATGAAATCTATAAGGAAGGCGGAAGAATTTTTACGCTGGATTCCAAAACAGTTCTGTCCATGCATCCAAGCAGTGAGGACCTAAAAATGATGCTGTATCTGTTCCAGCCGAAATATTATATTCCAGTCAAGGGAGAATACCGCCATCTATTTGTAAATGCCAATCTGGCAAGTAAGATGGGCTACTCACCGGACCGCATCCTGATTCTGGAAAACGGACAGGTTGCCCAGTTCGAGGATAAAATTTTAAAAAGTGTCGCAGAGCATCTGGAGCTTGAGGATACGCTGATTGACGGAAAAGAAAACTGGGATGTTACCGGTGTCGTTTTGAAGGATCGTGAGGTGCTGTCAACGGATGGCGTCATGATCATCGGTGTCGGTGTCAGTCATAAGACGAAGGAAGTTATTAACGGTCCAGATGTACAGACACGCGGTCTGATCTATTTGAAGGATGCGGACTACATTATCAAGGAAGTAGGAAACATCATGGAAAAATGCATTGAAACGGCAGTTAAGGAAAAACGCTATGACAATCTGACTGTGCGTGGAGAGGCTCGTGAGAAAATAAGCAAGTATCTTTCCAAGGAAACCGGAAAGCGTCCGATGGTGCTGCCGGTCATTCTGGAAATCAATATGTAGAAAGGATAAAAGAAAGGGATAGGAGGCGCTTATGGCGAAATCGAAAACAAGAAAATCGCAGAAACAGAAGCAGATGGTAGAAAATGAAGTTCTGGTCTACATATATTCTCTTGTCCTGATTACCTTGTCGATTATCGGAGGTTTACAGATTGGATTTATCGGAGAGCTGACGACGAGTATGATCAAATATGTGTTTGGGAATCTGTATGGTGTGATTTACGGTGTGATTATTGTACTGTGTATTATGATGATGCTGAAAAAATCCATACGGGATGTTCCAATGAAGTATTTGATCGGCATCGGTGTCCTGCTGTGTGCGTGGATCATCGCTGCCAGTATACCCCAAAATGAAACATTGAAGGGAATGGATATTCTCTCCCGGTATCTGCAGGATTCCATGCTTGTATTCCGGGGAGAAATTGCAGCCAAGGGAGGCCTGATCGGTGCCTTCCTGGTTTCTTTATGTACGTTTCTTTTTGATTACAAGGGAACCTGGATCATTGTCATTGCATTGCTTGTTTTAGCACTGATATTACTGCTGAGCGGTTCCGGCTTTGCCCGGCTGAAAACTGCGGCAGCTTCTATTGTGACGCCATTTGCTTCGATGCGGAAATCACGCGCCGCGAAGGGTGCACAGCGAAGAGAGCAAAGGCAGCAGGCAAAGCAGACAAGAAAAGAGCAGGAGGCACAGCAGCAGGAAAGCAGGAGTATGCTTGGTAAAATCAATATTGAGGAGCGGATAAAGCCCGGGCAGGTGTCCTTTCTGGATATCGATGATGATTTTGATATACAAAGCGATAAGAGAAGTACAGGATTTCTTGCGGATAAGGAGCACGTGCAGGAAGACGATGTGATTGGGGATGCGCTGGATAAGAACGCTCAGAAGGCAGCGGAAAATAAGCGTATCATTGAGGATACCATCGGTGGTGAGGATACCTTTGTATCCAGCTTTCAGGAGGACTGGAGCAGATATAAGCTGCCACGGCTGACTCTGTTAAAGGAAGTCGGAAAGAAAAGCCGTTCCACGGCCAATGTCAGTGCTGCAAATGATGCAGGACGCCAGCTCATTGAAATTCTGGATCAGTTCGGTGTCAAGGCTACGCTTGTCGCGACGCATATCGGCCCGGCGGTTACTAAGTTTGAGGTGAAGCCGGATCTCGGGGTACGGGTGAATAAAATTAGTAATTTACAATACGATATCAAGATGGCATTGGCGGCCAAGGATATCCGCATTGAAGCTCCGATTCCGGGTAAGTCTGCCGTCGGTATCGAAATTCCGAATGTAGAAAAGACGAGTGTCAGTATGAAGGAGCTCATGAAGAATATACCTGACAAGCTTGCGGAGAGCAGGATGCTGTTCGCGCTTGGTAAGGATCTGATGGGGAATTGTGTTTACGGTGAGCTGAACCGGATGCCGCATCTTCTGATTGCAGGTGCAACCGGAAGCGGAAAGTCTGTGTGTGTCAATTCCATCATAACCTCCATTTTAATGCGTGCAAAGCCGGATGAGGTAAAGCTGCTGCTGGTGGATCCGAAAAAGGTGGAGTTTACTCCGTATAAGGAAATACCACATCTATTGGGGCCTGTTATCACGGATGGTGAGGAGGCCAACCGGGCGTTAAAGGTCATCGTCACGATGATGGATAATCGTTATGAGCTGTTTTCTATGGCCGGTGTCCGCAATATTGCAGGCTATAATTCCTACATAGAGGCGCATCCTGAGGAGGGACTGTCTCCGCTTCCGTGGATCGTCGTAATCATTGATGAGCTTGCGGATCTGATGCTGGTTGCTGCTAAGGAAGTAGAGGGCAGCATTCAGCGCATTACACAGCTTGCCCGTGCAGCCGGTATTCATTTGATCGTTGCGACACAGCGTCCAAGTGTGGATGTAATCACCGGTGTTATCAAGGCGAACATTCCCTCACGGATTGCCTTTGCCGTCAGCAGTGCCGTTGACTCTCGGACGATACTGGATCAGATGGGGGCGGAAAAGCTGCTTGGAAACGGCGATATGCTGTATGTCCCGGTAGGGGAAACGGTGGCAACCCGTGTACAGGGCGTCTTTGTCAGTGATGATGAGGTCGCAGATATTTGCGAGTTTGTATCCCGGCAGGGAAAACCAAAATTCGATGATGCCTTTTTACGCCTGGAGCTGCTGGATGGCGGTGTGGGGCCGACAACGAGTGAAACAGGGGATCCGCTTTATGATGAGGTAAAGGAGTTTATCATATCCACCCGCAAAGCGAGTACCTCCTTGATTCAGCGAAAATTCAGCATCGGCTATGCCCGTGCTGCCCGTTTGATCGACACACTGGAGGATAACGGTGTGATTGGTCCAGCAAGAGGCAGCAAGCCGCGTGAGGTGTATGCAAAGAGTGAACAGACAGAGGAAGAATAAGGATGGTTACATTATGTAACCGTTTTTATTTTTGTGAATTTCGTTCAAAATTGTGATAATTCCATTTACAAACGCAGGGAAAAACGCTAAAATAAATATGTAATGAAGAAGCTTCATTCAATAAGGAGGAAATGCAAAAATGAAAAAGTTTTTATGCGTTGCCGCTTCGTTCATGATGGCAGTATCTCTGACTGCCTGCGGAAGCAAGGACGAAGGGAAGAAGGACGATGGGAAAGGTTCTGATTCCAAGGCTGAAGTTGTTATGATTACCGATGTTGGTACCATTGATGACAAATCATTCAATCAGGGTACATGGGAAGGTGTCAAAGCGTACGGCGAAGAAACAGGTAAGAAGGTTGAATATATCAAACCGACAGAAAAATCTGACAATGCGTACAAGGAGGCAATCGATCAGGCTGTCAACAAATATGGCGCAAAGGTCATCGTAACTCCTGGTTATCTGTTTGAACCATCTATTTATGAAAAACAGGATACATATCCGGATGTTAAATTTATTCTGATTGACGGTTATCCAAATGACGGTGCTCAGGAAAATGCAAAATTCAAAACTGCAAAGAATACCGTAGGTATCAAGTATTCTGAGAACGAAGCAGGCTATATGGCTGGTTATGCAATCGTTAAGGAAGGTAAGACTAAGCTTGGCTTCATGGGTGGAATCGCAGTTCCTGCAGTTGTAAACTTCGGTTACGGCTTCATTCAGGGTGCAAACGATGCTGCTAAGGAAATGGATGTAAAAATCGAAATGAAATACAAATATACCGGAACCTTTAATCCAAGTGCTGAAATTCAGTCAGAAGCAGCTTCCTGGTATAAGAATGATACTGAGGTTATCTTCTCCTGCGGTGGAGGTATCGGAAACTCTGTTATGGCTGCTGCAGAAGCAAACAAGGGACTTGTAATCGGTGTCGATGTTGACCAGTCCAATGAAAGCAGTACAGTTATTACATCTGCATACAAGCAGCTGGCTGTATCTGTAACAAAGGAACTGAAAGCAATTGATGATGGAACCTTCCCAGGTGGAGAAAACATCGTTCTTGGCGCAAAGGATGACTCTGTAGGTCTGCCAATGAAGACCAGCAAGTTTGAAAAATTCACACAGAAGGAATACGATGCTCTGTATGCAAAGATCAAAGAAGGCGAAATCACAATCAAAAAGAATGAAGACTTCAAGGATCCTACACAGATCAAGGCTCCTCAGGTAAAACTGGATTATATCAAATAATACGAGAAACAGGCTGTCTGCATACTGTGGACAGCTTTTCTGATTTTTTACAACTTCCTGTTTACGAACGGGTAGAAAAAAAGGTATAATAATATAGAACAAAAGCTTGAAAAGAGTATCGTGAAATAATTCTACGCATAGATGCGGTATCCGTACAGATACTATTTTCACAATGCTCTGCAGGCATATGATTGGAGTGAAACCATGGAATACATCATTGAAATGTGTAATATCACAAAAGAGTTTCCGGGCATTATTGCCAATGACGATATTACACTGCAGTTGAAAAAAGGAGAAATCCATGCATTGCTGGGAGAGAACGGTGCCGGCAAATCCACCCTCATGAGCGTTCTGTTCGGTATGTATCAGCCGGAAAAGGGATGCATTAAAATGAATGGGGAAATCGTCAGCATCAACAATCCCAATGACGCCAACCGACTTGGCATCGGTATGGTGCATCAGCATTTTAAGCTGGTTCACAATTTTACCGTACTGGAGAATATCATCCTCGGAGCAGAGGATGTAAAAAACGGTCTGCTGACGATGAGTGAGGCAAGAAAAAAGGTTATGGGCCTGAGCGAAAAGTATCATTTGAATGTGGATGTGGATGCCATTACCAGCGAGATCACAGTCGGTATGCAGCAGCGTGTGGAAATTCTGAAAATGCTGTACCGTGACAACGAAATTCTGATCTTTGATGAGCCTACGGCAGTGCTGACACCACAGGAAATCGATGAGCTGATGGGCATAATGAAGGATTTGACAAAAGAGGGAAAATCCATTCTCTTTATCACGCACAAGCTGAATGAAATCAAGGCAGTAGCCGATCGCTGCAGCGTTTTGCGCAAGGGGAAATATATCGGAACCATCGATGTGAAGGATACCAGCAAGGAAGAAATGTCGGAAATGATGGTCGGCCGCAAGGTAAATTTCAATGTGGATAAAAAGCCCGCACAGCCAAAGGGTGTCATGCTGGATGTCCAAAATCTGAGTGTTGCCAAAAAGGGTCATCAGGATGTTGTGAAGAAGGTCAGCTTTCAGGTGCATGAGGGTGAAATTGTCTGTGTTGCCGGGATTGACGGTAACGGACAGTCTGAGCTAGTATATGCGCTCAGCGGCCTGCTGGATGTTAAGGAAGGCAGTATCCGTCTTGGAGATAAGGATATTACAAAGGCCAGCATCCGTAAACGGAATCTGGACGGACTGGGACACATACCGGAGGATCGTCATAAGTATGGTCTCGTTCTGGATTATCCACTGTCCTTTAATATGGTTTTAAAGTCTTATTTCACAAAGAAATTCAGCAATCGCGGGTTTCTGAAATTTGCGGATATTACCACGTATTCTGATCAGCTGATTGAAAAATACGACGTCCGCAGCGGACAGGGAAGTCGGACACCGGCCAGAAGCATGAGCGGTGGAAATCAGCAGAAGGCGATCATCGCACGGGAAATCGAAAATGATCCAAAGCTGCTGCTGGCGGTACAGCCAACCCGTGGTCTGGATGTCGGGGCCATTGAATACATACATTCCCAGCTGGTCAAGGAACGGGATGAAGGCCGTGCCATCCTTTTGATATCCCTGGAGCTGGATGAGGTCATGAACCTTGCGGATCGCATCCTTGTCATGTATGAGGGTGAAATCGTTGCGGAGCTGGATCCGCAGCAGACAACGATCCAGGAGCTTGGATTATATATGGCAGGATCAAAGAGAGGGGCAGAATATGAAAAAGCTGATACAGAGTGATGCATTTAAAAACTTCGGCTCTTCCGTCATTGCGATCCTGATCGGATTGTTGATTGGAGCTGTCGTTATCTTTATATCGAATTCCGGAGAGGCACTGAACGGGCTTCGTACTCTGCTTGCCGGCCCAATTGAGGATGGTATGCTGGGAATCGGACGTGTCCTGTACTATGCAGTGCCGATTATCATGACCGGATTATCGGTAGGGTTTGCTTTTAAAACCGGATTATTCAATATTGGAACACCGGGACAATTCATCGTAGGAGCATTTGCGGCTGTCTATATCGGTGTGAAGTGGACCTTCCTGCCTGGCAGTATTCACTGGCTAGTTGCCATTCTCGGTGCTTTTGTGGCAGGTGGTCTGTGGGCTGTTATTCCGGGTGTTATGAAGGCGTATCTGAATGTGAATGAGGTTATTTCCTCTATTATGATGAATTATATCGGTATGTACCTGGTTAACTACTCTGTTAGTCTTGTGCTGTTTGATGCTTTGCGAAATCAGTCACTGCCGGTAGCTTCCACGGCGGTCATACCGAAGATGGGCTTTGATAAGCTTTTTACCGGTTCTCCGGCAAATGGCGGCTTCATTATTGCAATTCTCTTTGTGATATTGATCTATATCGTATTGAACAAGACGACGTTCGGTTATGAAATGAAGGCATGCGGCTTCAATAAGGATGCCAGTAGATATGCGGGTATCAATGAAAAGCGCAACATAATCCTTTCCATGGTAATTGCCGGTGCACTGGCCGGTGTCGGCGGCGGTCTGCTGTATTTAAGCGGGTCCGGAAAATTCATTGAGGTTGTGGATGTGCTTCCGGCAGAGGGCTTCAATGGTATCCCGGTTGCCCTGCTTGGTCTTTCCAATCCAATCGGTGTTCTGTTTGCGGGACTATTTATCGCCTATCTGAATGTCGGCGGTAATTCTATGCAGCAATTCGGCTTTATTCCGCAGATTGTTGATATTATCATTTCCTGCATTATTTACTGCTCTGCGTTATCCCTGATGATTAAGGTATGGCTGTCAAAGCGCAGGAAAACAAAAGAGCTGGGCGCAGTAAAAAAGGAAGGGGAGTAAGCGATGGATACAATATTCTTTCTGGTTCAGCAGACCTGGTTTTTCGCCATTCCACTACTTGTTGTAGCACTTGGCGGTCTGTTCTCTGAGCGAAGCGGTGTTATCAATATCGCGCTTGAGGGTATCATGCTGATCGGGGCATTGTGCGGTATCGGTTTCATTCATATCTTTAACCATTCCATGCCGCCGCAGCTGCTGCTTCTCTGTGCAGTTCTGGTTGCGGGTGCGGCAGGTATCGTGTTTTCCCTGTTCCATGCCTTTGCGGCAATACATATGAAGGCAGATCAGGTAATCAGTGGTACTGCACTGAATACCTTTGCCCCTGCATTCTGTATTTTTATCGCAAGAACCTTCCAGCAGACACAACAGATTCAGTTTGAAAATGTATTCCGTATTGAATCTGTACCGGTACTAGGCTCCATTCCAATCATAGGTGATTTACTGTTTAAAAACACATATATCACTACCTATATTGGCTTGCTGTTTCTTGTGCTTGCCTGGGTGATCATTTACAAAACGCGCTTTGGTCTGCGTCTTCGTGCCTGTGGTGAGCTTCCTCAGGCGGCGGATTCCGCAGGTATCAGCGTATACAAAATGCGCTATGCGGGTACGCTAATTTCCGGCTTTCTGGCTGGTATTGGCGGATTGATCTTTGTTGTTCCGACAAGCAATGTGTTTAATGCTGATGTTGCAGGCTATGGATTTTTGGCGTTGGCTGTTCTGATTTTCGGTCAGTGGAAGCCATTCCGTATCTTCTTTGCGGCGCTGTTCTTCGGCTTTATGAAAACCGTCGCAGCAACCTCCAGCGGTATACCATTTCTGGCAGGACTCAACATTCCTCCATACATCTATAAAATGGTACCATATATCGCAACGCTGATCGTGCTTGCCTTTGTATCCAAAAATTCGGCGGCACCTGCTGCGGAAGGAGAGCCGTTTGACAAAGGAAAACGGTAAGGCTTACGATCGGTAAGCTGCTGGACAGATCATGCAAAAGGCAGACGTTATCTGAAAAAAGTATAAGGGCATCGTGCTTTTCTGGCAGGATGTCCTTTTTCCATACTAAAAAGCTCCTTTATATAGAAGAAAAGAATAACAAAATGTTGCCATGAGAATCCTTTGCTTATTGATTACTAGGCTTTCCATGCGAAAGAAAAAGAGATAAATACTTTGATTACTAAGGAATGCTTTTGGAAAAAGAGAAGGACAAGCTATCATAGGAAGTGAAACAGCTCTGTACGAATCAAGCACAATGCGTTCTTTTTCATCATCAGATGTGGTACAATTAGAATCATGATGCACATATGCATGGTAAATGATTGAAATATGCGCATACTAACACTGGAGGTATGAAAATGCAGATAACAAAAGGAGTACAGCTCCATTTTATGAAAACTGAAAAGTTTAAAGATATCGGTATCAGTATCCGTTTCCGCAGTGAGCTGGAGCCAAAGCTTGCGGCATCGAGATCATTGCTCGCATTGATGCTGTGCGATCGCTGTGAAACATATGATACGAAAAAGAAAATGAGTGATTATCTCGACCTGCTTTACGGCGCAACCCTGAATGCACAGACAGCGGGCTACGGCAGTGCACAGATCGTGGAAATTCGCAGTAAGGTGATTAACCCGCGCTATGTGAAGGGAGAGGAAGGGCTTTTAAAATCCTTGTTTTCCTTTTTACATGAGGTGCTGTTTCAGCCGCTGTTAAAGGAACATGTACTCGAGGAATCACGCAGTATATTAAAGGCAAAAATTGAACGCATGGAGGATGATCCTGCGCAATATGCCATCTCTCAGGGGCTGAAGCTGGCTGGAGAAGGTGACTATCTGGGAATTTCTGCTCTTGGTGATGTCGAAACGCTGATGCAGCTGACACTGGACGACATAAAGCAGGCTTATGAGCGAATGCTGAAAAAGGATATAGTGGATGTTCTTGTATGCGGGGATTTTGATGATGCACAGATGGAACAGCTGGTTAAGCAGTATCTGCCTTTTGTATCCCGTGATGGACAGGTAAAAACCTTTTATACCGTGCAAAATGATTTGCATGATGAGACAAAAACAGAATACCGTAACATTACGCAGAGCAGCATCATGGTGGTATGGTTCACAAATACCGCGATAACGGATGCGGACTATTATCCGCTGCGTGTCGCAAATGCGATGTTTGGTCAGTACTCCACATCTCTGCTGTTTCAGGAGGTGCGTGAGAAGAACAGTCTCTGCTATTCCATCTATTCCAATCTGATATCTTATGATGCAGCCCTTGGTGTAACCACTGGTGTGGAAAAGGAAAATATTGAAAAGACGGTCGCCTTGATCCGCAAGCAGTTTCAACGCGTATGCGAAGGGGATTTTGAAGATGATCTGCTGCAGGTTTCCAAGCAGATGATTATCAATTCCCTGAAGGCAAGCAAGGATTCCATGAATTCACTCATCGCTTTGCAATATCAGAATGTATTGCTGGATCGCGAGTGGGATACAGAGGATATCATAGAAAAAATCACACAGGTAGAGCGTGCGGATATCCTGCGTGCAATGAAGGCCTGTGAATTGAAAATGACATTTATACTCACAAAGGAGGATGCGGATGAAAACAATCACGAATAAGCGCTATGGTGAAAGCTATGTAGAGGAAACCCTGGAAAATGGTCTGCATGTTGTTTTATGGCAGAAGCCGGAGTACGAAAAGTCCTTGTTCATGATGGCTACTCCATTGGGGGCAATGGATATGAAGCAGGTGAATGAGCAGGGGAAAGAGCTTCATTTCCCTGCGGGAATCGCGCATTTTCTGGAGCATAAAATGTTTGAAATGGGCGATACCGATGTCATGGATCTGTTTTCGCGCATGGGGGCAAGTGTGAATGCCTTCACCTCCTATACGGAGACAGCTTATTATTTTTCTACTACATCCGATGTGGCAGAGCCCTTGAATCTGCTGCTGGATTTTGTACAGGAGCTGGATATCAGTGAGGAATCCGTTGAAAAGGAAAAGGGTATCATCATTCAGGAGCTGCACATGTATAAGGAAATGAGTGATTCCAGATTGCTGATGGAAACCTTCTCCTCCTTGTATCAGCAGCATCCTCTGCGCTATGATATCGGCGGGGATGATGAAAGTGTGAACAGCATCACCCTGCAGCAGCTGCAGGACTGCTATCAGCTGAACTATCATCCAGGCTCTATGATTTTGGTCGGGGTCAGTAAAGAAGATCCAAAGAAGTTGTTAGAGCTGATCAAAGAAAATCAGCGAAAAAAGAGCTTTGCTCCGATTTCCAGTGTAAAACGTCTGGCATATACAGAGCCTGAAGAGCCTGCCAGAGAATCCTTTTCCTTCACGATGGATGTCAGTGTACCAAAGCTTTCCTATGCCTGCAAGCTGCAGGGAGTGGAGGATGTGTATGAGCGTACCAAAGCGGAATGGTGTATTAAGATTATGCTGGATGCTGTATTCAGCTCTTTAAATCCAAAATTTCAGCATTGGCTGGATAAAGGTATTATCAATGACTACGTTGGCAGTGAGGTTGATCTTGGTAAGGACTATGGCATGGTGATGTTCTATGCGGAAACAAAGAAAAAAGAGGAATTTCTTGCCATTGTTAAAGAATCGCTGCATCGTATCGCTGCGGCAGATATTTCACAGGAGCTGCTGGATCAGTTGAAAAACCGGTATTTTGGTCAGTCTGTCCGCAGCTTGAATAGCTTTGATGATATTGCTATTACCTATGTCCGCAGCTATTTTGATCATGCAGATTTCTTCCGTATTCTGGATACACTCTATGAGATCACCCTGGAGGATATCCAAACGGTATGCGCAGCCTTGAAGGATGCACATACGACACTGGTGGAGCTTCTGCCGGAAAAATGAGTGTAAAAAATACTCTATTTGTCAGAAAAAGCGATGAATACTCCCGAGAAGGAGCTGTCATCGCTTTTTTTATAATTTCAGTAAGGGAAAAAGCAAATAGTGCGGTTTGCGCAAAATGATAGAAGCGGCGATAATAGAGAGGTCTTAGGAGGGATGTCCATGCGGTGATAAATAAACAAGGTACATAAATAGAAAGGACAGGTAAGCAAATATGAACGTGATAGCTTTTGTAGGCGAATTAAGCGAATTATCCGATATTCGTACATCTGCTGCAGGAAATCGTTTTGCGACGATGACAATTCGTGTTCAACGCCCCTTTGCAAACAGTGAGGGTGTGTATGAATATGATCATCTGAGTATCATGCTTTGGAAGGGGATTGCGGAAACGGCGATGGCCGCTGCACAGATCGGTGACCATGTATCCGTGAAGGGCCGTCTGCAGTCTCATACCTTTGAGGGGCAGGACGGCAAACTGCATCGCAGCTATGATTTGATTGCAGAGCATGTTTCTTTTATCAAAAAGGAACGCTAAAAAGGGAAGGGGGATCATTCCCTCTTCACTGCAATAGCTGTCATGACAATATTATAAAAAAAATCCGGATAACCGGATTTTTTTAACATTATCTGTTGTAGAATTCTACTACCAGCAGCTCGTTGAATTCAGCGTTCAGCTCACTGCGCTCTGGCAGACGAAGGTAAGTACCCTTCTTAGCATCCTTGTCAACATCAACGAATGCTACAGTGTTCAGTGTTGCTTCCTGAGCCTCGTTAATTGCTTTCATGCTTTTAGATTTTTCTTTTACTTCCACAACCATACCAGGCTTTGCGATAAAGCTTGGGATATCAACCTTCTTACCGTTTACCAGAATGTGTCCGTGGTTAACCAGCTGGCGAGCAGCACGGCGGGTACGGGCAAATCCCATACGATAAACCAGGTTATCCAGACGGGATTCCAGCAGACCTAAGAAGTTGTCGCCGGTAACACCCTTCATTTTACTTGCTTTCATAAAGGTGTTGTAGAACTGACGCTCGTTCAGTCCGTACATGAAACGGATTTTCTGCTTTTCACGCAGCTGCTGTCCGTAGTTTGTTAATTTTACACGTTTCGTAGGCCCGTGCTGACCTGGTGCATAAGCACGCTTCTGAAGCTCTTCTCCGGTTTCCAGAATTGAGAAACCAAGACGGCGGGATGTTTTCCAAACCGGTCCATTGATTCTTGACATGAAATATCCTCCTTATTGTTTTATGGCTATAAAACAATAACAGGTACAAACCATTTCTACATGGTGTTCATACTCACGGTATCTTCGCTCAGCAGTAAGTTACACAATACCCCGCAGCAAGCTGCGTCATGAACGCTGTATGTAAAGCATTTGCATTCTGCTATCCATTTTACGCCACTTTACTATAACAGAACGTGTTTCGGATGTCAAATAGAAAATTTCTTTTCTTGTACAATTCATGTTATTGTTCACCGATGCATAAGAAACAGCTTTAATTTCATAATACATAAATGAATGACTTGGTTAACAGTCTGGTAAAAGAATCGAGCAGATGTATTTTTAATGGCCAATAACATCACTTGATAATATAAATTATGAAAATATAAAGAATTTTTCTAATTTTTTAGGAATTTTACATTTTCTTTAC
>OAVH01000578.1_pt1 | contig 26426 bp, 24 predicted proteins | sample 1495281 | NCBI WGS metagenome assembly OAVH01 (sample SAMEA2580082, study PRJEB22360) | human gut metagenome | biome: human gut; feature: human-associated habitat; material: faeces | place: Denmark | collected 2008/2010
TCGCTTTGAAGGCAGTGTGATACCAAAAATGTGATACATATATATAAAGCAGATTAGAACACTGAAAACAAAAAAAGCGCCCTGCTTCCTTTCAGTTACTAAACAAACCTTCAGATACAGCGTCTCAATCGACACGTCATCTCTATAGATTTTCTAACTGTATGTTTGCCATCCTATGGATATGTAAGAACACCGTCATAGCTTTCCTTTTTTAACTGCAAATAATATATACAACTTTACTATCCCTGTAGATATGCACGAGCATCGCCTCATTTTTCTTCCTTTTAATCGCAAATAAAAAACGATCATTTTCGAATACAGTGATACGAACAGGTACAGTATGTTACTTTGCATACCAGTTATTTTATCTTCATAAACAAAAACATCCTTCTGTACCCAAAATAACCAAAGAAAAAAGCTTCCTCTACAGTCTTATCAGCAGAACCATAGTCGGAAGCTTTTCTTAAATTAAATTACCCGATAATTTTCTGAGCGCGCAATACTTCTTCGATTGCAGCGATTGCAGCATCTTCATCGTCACCGTTGCAGGAAATTGTAATTTCAGACTGCGTAGGGATACCCAGTGACATAACACCCATAATGGATTTCATGTTTACTTCACGGCCCTTGAAAGACACGTTAACTTCACATTTGAATTTGCTTGCAGCGTTTACAGCAACAGTAGCTGGACGTGCGTGTAATCCAACTGGGTCAATAACAGATACAGTGATTTGTTTCATTTTATATTCCTCCTATTAAACAACTTTTTTACATATCCTATTTTAAACCATTTTGATACCACTTACAATCTTTAATTCGTTTTTTTTCGAGAAAAATTGCTTTTCCTACGGGTTTTCATCGCAATTCTCCGCCTTTTGATGAATGCTGCTTCACTTCTTCCAGAAATTCCCCGCAGCTCATAACCGGGATTCCCTCTTGCTTCAGAAGACGCACAAAGATTCCATCTCCTTCTATCAGTTTTTTCTGAAAGCTGCCATCATATATACTGCCCTTTCCACAACTTGGACTGCGCGGTTGCAGGATAACCAGATCCGGCTGGAAAGCCTTCACCTTCGACAGGGCAAGCCTTGCCCCCTTTTCAAATTGTGCTGTGACATCCACACCATCCGTATTCATGACCTGTGATCCTGTGATTTCAGCACATGCTCTGGGAATCGGCAGACCACCCAGAACCTCAGGACACAGCATAAGCACCTCATGCTCCTTTACATATTCCAGCAATTCCTGTGATGCATTATTCCCTCCGCTATATTTGCAATTTATGCCCATAAGACAGCTGCTTACTACAAGCTTCATTTCATCATTCTCCCTCTGCTTCTTTACTTTCTAGCCAACCTTTCCAATTATTCAACTCCTATGTATTTTACCATATATCCGCTATAACCGCACCTTTAATAAATCGAACTGCTGTAATCAAACCATATACTGTTGAAAGACTCAGCGACAGCTATAGCTCAGATTTATTTCAGTATAGTTAAACGACTTATATATTCATATAACTGTCAAATATTCACAGCTTGAAAAACATAGAATTACCATATAAAGATTTCATACATCCTGTAAGCCACTGCATATCTGCAGGAAAGCTAAATAGTAGCATACGAACATGACTGCCGATTCCTTCTCGGCAATATACATTGTATCTATCCCTTTACAGAATAGCATTCAACTCTCATGGAAATCATATGAATAACTAACCTATAGAAAAACGTGCACACCATCCCGGGTTCTTCTCTCTCATCTCGGGGTATATGGGAAGCATGAAATACAAATAGTTAATGTTCATCCATCCTTTTGTATCTCATGTTCCTTCCTTATACCTTAAAGTAAGAACCCTTCCTCGTCCTGCACGTTTTTTATAACCTTTCCATATCAGCATCCCTGTATTTTATATAAGAAATAATTATCAAATATGCATACCATATTTCCTATGGGGCCTTATTTCCTATTTGCATTGCAATAGGCAGTAAAATCATGCTCCTGAATGATGCTGTCCAGTAGCTCTCGGTTTCCCGGCTTTTCCACATGATACCAGTAAACCGGCAGTGTATCCAGGAGTCTGCCCTGCTCATCCAGTATACGGGTGAATATTTTCTCATATTCATTTTCCGAACTCCCAGGAACATATTCCTCCAATACGTCAATAGCGCAGGCTACAGCTTCATCCACCTCATAGATTTCTCCAAGAATTCTGGAATTCCCCGGAAGCAGAGCCGGATATGCGCGTTCCTTTAAAGCATACAGCTCTCCTATCACATAGCCATAGCCTATAAACTGACTCTTTCCCTTCAAATAAAGCTCATAATTATACAATCCCCTTCGCAGGGAGCCATATACGAACAGTTTCATCCTAACAGATGGTGCCTCCTATCGTTTTGACATCCGATTCATTATGAATCATCGCGGATATCGCACAGGTCAACCCCTTTACGATAACATCCAGCGCCATGCTTGGCTGTCCCGGCTTATCTACTACCTGCTGCGGCAAATACGGAATGTGGATAAATCCGCTTTTCTTTCCGGCAAATTCCTTTTCAATCATATACCGTACTCCATATAGTACATGATTGCATACAAAGGTTCCCGCACTGTTTGATACAGAGGCAGGTATCTCGTTTTTACGAATCTCATTGACCATTGCCTTGATTGGCAGATTGGAGAAATACGCTGCATCGCCATCCGCAAACACAGGCTCATCAATCGGCTGATTGCCCTCATTGTCTTTTATACGGCAGTCGTCCATATTGATACCGACACGCTCCACTGTAAGATCACTGCGGCCACCTGCCTGTCCGATGGATAAAATCATATCCGGATCATGCTTCTGAATAGCTTCATGAATCACCTGTAAAGACTTATGCACAACGGTAGGTATTTCTAGCTTGATAATCTCTGCGCCCTCTATCGTATCCGGCAGCAGCTTCACAGACTCAATGGCAGGATTTATCGGTTCTCCGCCAAATGGATCAAATCCGGTTACTAATATTTTCATAAACAGCTTCCTTTCCTAAAACGCCAGTACAAGCATCAACATGATGTGTACGACAATCATTGCGAATGCCATCGGTGCCTGCGCCTTGATGACAGTCCATTTATTGCTGGTTTCCAAAACAGCCGTTGGCACGATATTGAAGTTGGCAGCCATTGGCGTTAATAGGGTACCGCAAAATCCGCAGGTCATACCCAATGCACCGACAACAACCGGATTACCACCCTGTGCAATGACAAAGGGAATACCGATACCCAGAGTAATAACAGAGAATGCCGCAAAAGCATTTCCCATAATCATTGTAAAGATCACCATACCCAGACAGTAGATAATAACACCAACCAGGATATTTCCACTCGGTACCACACTGGATATCATACTGGAAATCACATCCCCGACACCGGCTTCCGTGAACAGGGTTCCCAATGCTCCCAACAGCTGCGGAAGCAGACAGGATGCACCAACCTGCATCAGCTGCTTTGTCGTATTCTCCCGTGTTTCATTTACCTTTGGACGGCAGATGATAATAGCTAAAACAAAGGAAATCAGACAGGCGATTCCCACCATGACAGCCCCATCCAATGCAGCACCGTCAACTCTGACAAAGGACATCACCAGTGCCATCAGGCCGACCGTCACAGCAGGAAGGAAAATCCAGCTTTTAATACGTCTGCTTTCTTTTTCCTTTTCCTCCACACTAACCTCCTTAAAGGTTCCAATCCGCACCTGTCCGCTTACCGTCAGAATACCCATCACAACCAGAATACCTCCGGTGATTGTACTTGGAATCCATTTTCCGAGCATGAAGATCACACCGACGAGAACCCAGAACAATGCAGTTCCGTATTTCGCCTTATCATTTTTACGAAAAGCACGCCAGCCTGCATCCAGACATACCAGCCCGCACAACGCATAAAATATTTCCGGGGCGATATTGGTTAGAAAATCAGTCACGACGAACACCTGCCTTTTTCACCTTACGGTCGAACAAGAACACCTGTACAAAGGTAAAGATAACCGTAATCAGCATCACCGGAAGGCTTGCCAGTGCAATACTGGACAGGGTGACCTCCTTATACATGGACAAGGTTCCCTGAATCAAAACGACACCGCTTGCCGCAGCAAAGCAGTTTTGCGCAAAGAAGTTTCCAAAGTTCTCCACAGCCGCAGCATGACCCTTCAGCTCATCTATCTCCTGTTCACTCAATTCACCGTGTTTGCTTACCTTTGCGGCAGCTTCGGACATTGGCAGAATCAGTGGACGGACAAACTGCACATGTCCTCCGATTCGCACATTGAATGCACTGGCAGCCGTACGCACCACCATATAAATGGCCAGCACCTTACCGGCAGATGCATTTCTTATTTTTCCTATGAGATATGCCGCACGTTCCTTCAGCCCGTACCGCTCGATAATGGCGATAACCGGGAAGATAATGAGAAAGATCGACATCAGACGATTGCTAACAAAGGATTCTCCCAGAATGGAAAGAATATGTGGTATATCCATTCCTGCAACAATTCCTGTTACCAGACCAGCCAGCAGAACAGTTGCCAGTACATCGAACTTTAATGCAAAGCCAAGAACGATGATTGCTATTCCTATCAGTTTTAAGTATTCCATAATATACTCCTCTCTATCATGTGGATTTTATCATTAACGACAAAGAGACGCAATCATTTTCTTACAATTTTTTATTCAAAATTTTCATATTTTACCTGAAAAAGAGAGGCATACTTCCAGATTTTATTGAAAACCACCAGTTTTTACCTTATTTCTTTTTCACAAACACCAGTTCATCAATACTGGAAAGCCCCTTTTGATACACGTAGCCGTCCGCATGAAAGCAGGTGAGCTGCTCAACGGTATGTATCTGACGGGTTATGATCCAGTTTGCCATGCAGCCTCTGGCCATTTTCACCTGTGTGGATTCCGTTTTCAGCCTGCCTTCTTTTTCTATGTAAAAGGTTACTGTGTAACAGCTCCCCTGTGGAAGATAAGGAAGCACCGCCTTCGCATATTCCTTGCTGGCAAGATTGATAATACAGGGGGAGTTTCCCTCTTCCTTCAACAGATACTGTGCCAGACGGTTTCCCCAGTAGGAATACAGATCCTTTTTCCCTGCAATAGGCAGACGTGTCTGCATTTCCAAACGATACGGCTGTATGGCATCCATTGGCTGAAGTACACCATACATACCGGAAAGAATACGCAGGCATTCCTGCGCATATGTAATATCCTTTTCAGAAAAATCCTGGGGGTGCATATGCTTGAATTGCAGACCGTTATATGTAAACAAAGCCGGCGTACCTTCCATGGAAAAGGACAGCTGAGCATACCGCTGTTTTGTTTCCTCCGCAAGCTTTTCATTGATTTTCATCAGCCTGCGTAGTTCCTCAGCTGTGAGCTGTTTTAGTGCTTCACAGATTATTGCACTGTCTTTGATAAAGTGTGGAATCTGAAGCGGTGTTCTCTCCACAGGCTTCATTTGCTTTGTCGGTGATAAAATTACTTTCATAAAATACCTCACTTTTTTTCCTATTATACCAGAATGTTTCTGATTCGTCATAAACTTGCTCCATCCTGCTTATGATTACCCATTAGCGGTGTTTTGACTGCTTACACATACAGCTTTTTAATACCCGGTTGGATTTTCTGACACAACAAATAAAATACATTTTCTTATACAAGAAAATAGAAACCAGTAGCCCCATCGAAAGGGAATCCTCACCAGGAAACTGTAACTGTCTTTGGTGTACCTACCACACTTTATCTGTGTGACCAATACGATAAACCAGCCTGTCTTACGTTTTCCCACATAAAAAGGAATTGTCTTTTGTATCAAATTCCTACAAACTTTCAGGTATGACAAAAAAAGAGACCTCTAAATCCATTGATAGTTATCCAATAGATTTTGAAATCTCTAATTTTTCTACATCCATAGTTAAGTAAGAACCTTGTCGATTGGCAGATACGGCTTTTTAAAAATCAACAGCCTGTATCATATGCATATGTATACAACACTATTATCTACTATGCTGTATGCTTTTGAGCATTTCTTTCATCCTCAACAGGAGCTGCCTCAGCCACTTTTCTGCCCTCCTGCTTCATGCGTACTCTGCGGTTCATTTCCTCACGCAGCAGGGAGTATATCACAGAAAATGTCGGAAGTCCCAGCAGCATACCGGCAAAGCCGAACAAACCACCGCCGACCGTGATTGCAAACAGAACCCATAAACCGGAAAGTCCGACACTGGTTCCCACCACGCGCGGATAGATCAGATTAGATTCAAACTGCTGCAGGCAGATACCGAAAATCACAAAAAACACACCCTGCAGCGGATTGACGAAGGCTACCAGCAATGCACATAACACTACACCGAAGATTGCTCCGAAAATCGGTATGATATTCGTACAGCCGATGATAACCCCCAGAATCGGCGCATAGGGAAAGCCTAATATCAGACAGCCGATATAACATAAAACACCGATAATAACAGCTTCTACAAGCTGTCCGGTAATAAAGGCTGAAAAGGTCGTATTAGTCAGCCGGGCCACACGCAATACATTATGATTGACCCGCTGAGAGGTGAACGCATACAGGAAGCGATGGGACTGCTCCAGAAGCTTATCCTTCGATACCGTCAGATAAACGGCAATAACCAGTGCCATAAATACATTGGCAAGACTACTCGCAAAACCGCTTGCCATCGTAAGCAGATGTGGTATCCCGTTTTTCAGTAAGTTCACCAGCGTATCCTGCAGCTGGGCAGAATAGGTATCCACCTGCCTGAGAACCTCATCCGGAATCTGCTGTTTCTCAATCATTGCGGTAATCGTCTTTTGCGCGTCCTCAATATAGCCGGGCAGAGAATTTGCCAGGGAAGCGATACTGTCAATCACCTGCGGCATAACAATGCGGATGATAAAGGCAAGAATACCGAAAATAATCAAAAAGGAACAGACAGCGGCAAGCACTTTTTTCCATCGTCCCAAGCTGTCCGGAAGCTTCTTCAAAAAGAACTTCATCGGTATATTAAACACAAAGGCCATCATAATGCCATAAATAAACGGCCGCAGCATACCAATCACCATGGTTATGGTATCAAACACCTCATTCAGATGCAGCATTACCCAGATCAATATTATCGTATACGTAATCAGAAACAATACATGCTTTAATGTCAGCCGGTTGATTTTTTTGTTTTTCTCAGTAAACATAGAAGCCCCCTTTCCTTATGAATTTCTCAGCTCCAGAAGTATATCACGAAGCTCCGCCGCACGCTCAAAGTCGAGCACCTTTGCGGCCTCCCGCATTTCCTTTTCCAGATTTGCCAGCAGCTTTTCCTTATCCTTTTTGCTGACCTTGGCTTTTTTACCTATGTATTTCGCCGTCATTTCCTGTGTTTCCTTACTGCGGACAACCTCATGAATCGGCTTCATAATCGTTTTCGGCGTAATGCCATGTTCTTTATTATAGGCAATCTGTATTTCCCTACGTCGTGCAGTTTCATCGAGTGCCTTCTGCATGGAATCCGTTACTTTATCCGCATACATGATAACCTGTCCATGCGCATTACGAGCTGCACGTCCGATAATCTGAATCAGAGAGCGTTCACTTCGCAAAAAGCCCTCCTTATCGGCATCCAGAATGGTAATTAAAGATACCTCCGGTATATCCAATCCCTCACGCAGCAGGTTAATACCGATCAGTACATCATATTTTCCTTTTCGTAAATCCCGTATGATTTCCGTACGCTCAATCGTCTTTACCTCATGATGCAGCCAGGCAACCTTGAAATCCATCCCCTTCAGATAGCTGGTCAAATCCTCTGCCATGCGCACAGTCAGGGTTGTAATCAGCGTACGCTCATTCTTTTCAATGCGGGTACGGATTTCATCCACCAGATCGTCAATCTGTCCTTGTGTCGGTCGCACGGTAACCACTGGATCCAGCAGACCCGTCGGACGGATGATCTGTTCAATAATTTCTCCCTTGGTCTGTTCCAGCTCATAATTTCCCGGTGTTGCCGATACGAATATCGCCTGATTGATCATTTTCTCAAATTCCTCAAAGCGCATTGGACGATTATCCAATGCGGAAGGCAGACGGAAGCCGTAATTGACCAGTGTTTCCTTGCGGGCACGATCTCCGTTGTACATCCCGCGGATCTGCGGCAGGGAGACATGAGACTCATCGACTACCAGCAGGAAATCATCCGGAAAATAATCAAACAGGGTATATGGACGCTCTCCCGGCTTTCGCCCATCAATATGACGGGAATAGTTTTCGATACCGGGACAAACTCCAAACTCCCGCAATGCTTCAATATCATAGCGCGCACGCTGTTCTAATCTCTGTTTTTCCAGCAGCTTTCCCTCATTTTCCAGAACCTGCAGACGATCTGCCAGCTCTTCCTCAATCGTATTTGCGGCACGGTTGATAATTTCCTGCTTCGTCGCATAGCCGCTTGCCGGATACACCACATATACCGTATAGGCATTGAGTACCTTCCCTGTCAGCGGATCCACTTCACAGATTCTCTCTATTTCATCATCGAACATTTCAATGCGCAGGATAAAGGAATCCGTATGTCCCGGAGCAACCTCTATCACATCACCGCGTACGCGGAAGGTTCCACGTAAGAGATCCATATCATTTCTCGTATACTGTCTGGCTACCAGCTTTCCCATCAGCTCCTTACGGTCAATGATATCACCAACCCGTATGGAAAAGAACATCTCCCGGTACTGTTCCGGATTGCTGGCACCATAAATACATGCTACGGATGCAATGATAATGGTATCTCTTCTTTCCAGTATGGAATTGACAGCCGCCATGCGCAGCATATCCAGCTCGATATTGGTCGTCGCATTTTTGTCGATATAGGTATCAGAGCTTGGAATATAAGCCTCCGGCTGATAATAATCAAAGTTGGAAACAAAATACTCCACCCGGTTGTTTGGAAAAAATTCCTTAAACTCGGAATACAGCTGTCCTGCCAGTGTCTTATTATGCGCGAATACTAGTGTCGGTTTATTAACCTGTGCAATCACATTGGATATGGTAAAGGTCTTACCTGTACCGGTTGCCCCCAGCAAAACCTGTTGCTTCTTTCCTTCCTTGATGCCGTTCACAAGCTCTCTGATTGCTTTTGGCTGATCTCCCTGCGGCTGATAATCCGATACGAGATCAAATAATTTAGTTTCCATTTGTCAGTTCCACCGCTTTCTTCATTTGCGTATCCTGCTGTGCTTCCTCGCTATGCCACTTCAATGCGCAGCTTGACAGCAGGGATGTCAGGGTATCCGCGTCAATATTCCCGGTGACCTCCATCCCTTTATCCTTCTGATACTGCTTCAAAGCCTCACTGGATGCATAGGAGAAATATTCATCCGTACGATCAACTGCATAGCCGAGGAACTTCAAATAAACCTGAGCACTCTTAGCTGCTGTCGATACCGTATCCGGCTTATATACTTCTTTTTTCAGAATGGGAGCACTTGTATAAAATGCTTCATCCAGCTTTACCTCCACATCCGGCGTGATACCCTTTTCATTTATTTTTTCCCCGTTTGGCGTAATCCATTCCGCCGTTGTGTATTTAAACATCGTTCCATCCTTAAAGGTAAGCGGTACCTGTACCGTTCCCTTGCCATATGTTTTTTCTCCGACAACTGTTGCCCCCAGATGCTCCTTCAAAGCAGCTGTCAGCACCTCTGCCGCACTTGCTGTATCTCCATTCACAATAATGACAATTTTTTTATAGGTGAACTGCTCATATCCGCTGATGGTTTTATAATCTTCCTTACTGCCATCCTTGCTTTCCTCACGAAAAATCACGGTATCCTTCGGAAGCAAATAGCTGGCGATTTCCTGTGCTGATTTTAAGTATCCTCCGGTATTGTTACGAAGATCCAGAATCAGATTTTCACAGCCGTCCTTCTTCAGGCTTTGCAGATGACTTTTTACTTCATCTCCGCTTGTTTCCGCAAAGGTATCCAGCTCCAGTATTCCCGTTTTGCCATGAACACTGCTGTATACAGAATCCTGTACGGTTGCCTTTTTCACCTTGATTTTTTTATGCTTGTTTTCCCGTATGATTTCTAATGTGATTTCATCACTCTTGGAATTGGTAATCAGCGCCTTTACATCACTTGCCGTCATTTTTTTACAAACGGTGTTGTCGATTGCATAAATCTGATCTCCCATCAAAAATCCTGCCGCTTCCGCAGGGGAGTTTTTCAGCACCTCATCAATGATGAAGGTGGAGTCATCCACACTGTAAAACTGAATACCGATACCGACAAAGCTGCCTTCCATGGAGCCGGTAAAGCTTTGTGTCTGTTCATTATCCAGATAGCTCGTATGAATATCTCCTCCGGCTTCCACCAAACCGCTGATTGCGCCATCCATCAGCTTCTGCTTCAGATTTTTCTGATCCTTGCCGAAATAAAATTTTTCACTCATCAGCGTGTAAATCTCCTCCAGCTTCTGAAATTCATCACTGGAGGCTGCCGAAGTCTGATGCAGCGTAGAGTTTAAAAAGAATCCTCCAAAAAAGCATACAATGCATATGGCGATAACTCCAGCCCTTCTTTGTCTGCGTCTTTTCTCTGCCTGTATTTCATCCGGCCATTTATGTCTGACCAGTTTATATCTCACTACTTTTTTTTCTGCCATACAAAACACCTCATTGTCCTTTACAGATTTACGACTATAATCATATCACATTTTATGTAGGATGATAACTATTTCGATGAAAGAAGGCTGCCTGATATAAAATGCAGCGCCTTATCCTTTCCTTATCATGGCTGTGTGAAAGATATTCGCATGACTTATTTTTCTTCCTTCTGTAATGGTTTTGCGAAAGTAAAAAAGCATTTCCATCGTCAACAGGGAAAATACGGATGCAATCTATTACGGAAACAGTCTATAACAGAAAAAAGACTGTTGCGGTACACCTTTGCATCTACGCTTTCATTTGCTCAGCGTTTCTGCAGCAGGCTGCCACATTACAGTCTCTTACATTTTCATTATATCATCAGCGCTTCCAGCGCAAATATTTTGTTGTGGAGAAAAAGCTTCCGATAAGACCGACAGCCATACCGCCCAGCAACAGTATTCCACAGATTTGCAGGGTAAACGGCATGATTGGCTGAAGTGCAAACAGACTGGTGACAATCTGTCCGTTTAACAGATCATACAGATACTGATAACCAAAATAGGTGAATATACATGGAAGTATTGCGCCCATCAGACCAATCAGCATTCCTTCAATCATAAACGGCACCTTGATATACCAGTTTGCGGCGCCCACATTGCGCATGATGGATATCTCCGTATTTCTCGCATAAATCGTCAGCTTTATCGAGTTGGAAATCAAAAACAGAGCAAGCAGTGATAATAGTCCAACGAAGATAAGCCCTCCGGAACGGATCGTATTCAATACGGATATCATCTGGGAAACACTGCTTCCGCCATAAACAGACTGCTTTACAAAGGAAAGCTGTTCAATCTGCGAATTGATGGCTTTAATCTGATTCGCATCCTTAACGGATACAAAGAATGCATTGCACAGCGGATTGTCCTTCCCGCGGTACATCTCAAATTCCTTTCCCTTTTCCTTGATCATGAGCTCCAGCTCATTATCCTTATCGGAAAAGGTGACCCTTCGCACACCGTTTACTTTTTCCAAGCCAGCTCTTGCCTCATCGATTTTCTTCTGTGTTTTCACATCTGCTTTCAATACTACATGAATCTGTAAATCATTTTCTATGGAATTGGTAAACAGGGAGACATTTCCGGCAATCATCAGAAAAGCAGAAAAGAGAATCAATGTGATGGTTACTGCACTGGATGCGGAAAGTGACATAGCAATGTGGCGAAAAATACTTAAAAAGGCAGTTTTAACGAACTTGGGGAACGCCTTGAAGAACTTAATCATGCTGCAGGTAGCCCCCCTTCATAATATCCGCAACCACATATCCCTCCTCCAGACAGATGGTGCGTTTTTTAAAGCGGTCAACGATTGTCGAGTCGTGTGTTACCATGACTACCGTCGTTTTTTCTACTTCATTGATTTTTTCCAGCAGTTCCATGATCTCCGCTGATTTTTCCGGGTCCAGATTTCCGGTTGGCTCATCCGCAATCAGCACCTTAGGATGATTGGCGATGGCGCGGCCAATGGTTGCACGCTGCTGTTGCCCTCCGGAAAGCTCATTAGGAAAGGCTTTTGCCTTATCCTCCAGAGATACCAGCTCCAGCACCTCACGCACACGGCGGCGGATATCCACTTTTTTCATTCCGATAACTTCAAGAGCGAATGCGATATTTTCAAAAATTGTAAGTCTTGGTAGAAGACGGTAGTCCTGAAATACAACGCCAATATTTCTGCGGTACACAGGAACACGGGAATGCTTCAGCTTCCCAACATTGACGTTTTCCACCATGACAGTTCCGCTATTTGGAATTTCCTCCCCATCCAGCAGCTTAATCAGTGTGGATTTCCCGGAACCGGTAGGGCCGATGATATATACAAACTCTCCATCATCAATGGCAAGGTTGATATCCCGCAGGGCATGCACACCATTTTTATATTCCTTAGATACGTTTTCCATTACGATCATAACATCACTCCTGACTTTTCGTAAATTTACGCCTCGTATGAGCAGCTCATCCTGAACAGGTAAGCTTACCCGAAGATATTTTCCGGCTTTTCACGGCATGGAGCACCGCTTGCACCGCAGGTTCTGCTTAATGCGCCATTTCCCCAGCCGCAGCCCCATGCAAAGTCGGCAGAGGAGCGAAACTGAGATATAGCAGAGGAAATACTCATATTTCCAAGATTGATTACTTCGATATGACAGTGCGGCCCGGATGTATTCCCGCTGTTTCCGGTCAGTCCCAGAAGCTGTCCCTTTTTCACCTGGGTACCGGCAGATACCGCAAAGCCCTCATTTGACATATGGAAGAAGCTGATAGCATAGGTAGTTCCTCCAGCCTGCGTCAGCATATGGATGCTGTTTCCGCCACCAGCCGGATAACCGCTCCAGTTTCCCAGATAGCCTCCGTTTGTTGGTACCGGATTATTGGCATACAAAATGATTCCGTCCGCAGGTGCTACGATTTGCGTACCAATGGGAGCCGCCATATCCAAACCGAGGTGAACACCGCCGCCAGGATAATACCAGGTACCGGCAGACACACTGCCTCCGCGAACCGGCATCATCAGCGCCCCATTGCCGCTGAAATCCAGTTTTCCCGCAACCGAGGTATTGATATTGATCATATTGTTCTGAATGCTTTCAATATTCACCTGTGTGGAACGCATTTTTTCATTCAGCTCAGCCTCCTGCTTGCGATATTCCTTCAACAGCTCCTTTTTCTGCTTCTGTACATTTTCTGTTTCTTTTTTATCCTTTTCATTTTCTGCCTTTTTCGCTTCAATATCAGCTTTCAGACGGTTCTTTTCACTTTTCTGATGATCTAGCTCCGCCTTATCCTTCTGCAGCTTCTTGATTTCTATCTGATCGCTGTCAGTAATCCTTTGAAGTCCATCCACCTTGCGAATCATATCGACGAGATCCTTAGACCCCATGATAACCTCCACATCGACGTTGGTGCCTGTTACGGCCTGCTCATCCAGCATGCGGTCGGTGATAATTTTATTACGCTGATCGATGTCCTTCTGTTTCTTTTTGATTTCTCCATTCAGCTTAACAATCTGTCCTTCTATGGTACGGATATTTGCTTCATTGATTTTGATTTTTTTATCCAGCTGATCAATAACAGACTGCAGCTGCTTCATAACTGATGTGATTTCTTCGATATTGCTTTGAATAGAAGCAATCTTCTTATTCAGAGAGGATACCTCTCCTTCCAGCGAGCTGCTAAGTCCCGCATAATATTCCTTAAAGGCCGCACACTGCTGTGCAGCCGCCTCTGTTTCCTGTGCAACACTGCATTTATTCAGCCAGGCTTCCTCATTGCCTTCGAAGTTAGCCGTATACAGCACGGAATTGTGCTGAGGCGGCATAAGAAACAGCAATGCCGCAGCCATACAGGTCATAATACCTAATTTTTTATATTTCATCGTCGCCACCTCAAATATTTTGTCGCCGCAAGAAAGCTTCCGATAATGCCGACAGCCGCTCCGCTCAGCAACAGAATTCCCGCTATCTGCAGGGTAAACGGATACGGCTTCTGCATAACAAACATGCTGCTCATAAACTGACCGCCAAAGAAGTCATACAGGAAGCCATAACCGAAAACTGTAAGAATCACAGGAAGCAATGCCCCTATGATACCGATCAGCATGCCTTCAAACATAAACGGAGTTTTGATATACCAGTTACCCGCTCCTACATTTCGCATGATGGATATTTCTGTCTGTCTTGTATAAATCGTCATTTTGATGGTATTTGTAATAAGGAATACCGCAAGCACTCCCAAAGCCAGAACAAAGACGGCGCCGCCATAGCGTATCGTCTCAAAGGTATCGATCATGTCCTTTATGCTTTCCCCGCCGTATTGCGCTTTTTCAATTCCATCCATATTGTTTAATGTCTTTGTGATACTGGGAATATCCGATGCCTTTTCCACTTCCACAATGAATACATTCGGCATGGGATTGCGGTCTTTGTAGCGTTCAAATACGGAGCCGCTTTCCTCTATCAGAATGTTTAATTCTTCCTCTTTGCTGGAAAATTCCACCGATTTCACTCCGGTGATTCCCTTAATCAGTGTTTCCATACGCTGGATTTCGTTCTCCTTCTGCAGAGAATCAATCGACGCATGAATTTTCAGATTTGTTTCCACATTGTTCGCAAAGCTGTTCATATTGGCCGCAAGCACAAGAAACAATGTCATGAGTGTCAGCGTTACCGCAACAGCGGATGCACTGGACAATGTCATCGCCATATGACGGGCAAGATTGCGCAATGCCGTCATAAAGTGCTTGGGGAGACTTTGTATAAAACTAATCATGATGTATGTATCCGCCTTTCGCGATATCCGCAACGATAAAGCCGTCTTCCAGCGCTATCGTGCGTTTTTTATATGCATTGACCAGTGTGGAGTCATGTGTAACCATAACGATGGTCGTTCCCTCCACCTTGTTGATCTTATCCAGCAGTTCTATGATTTCAATGGATTTTTCAGGATCCAGATTTCCGGTCGGCTCATCCGCAATCAGTACCTTTGGATGATTGGCGATTGCCCGGGCGATGGTTGCTCTTTGCTGCTGACCACCGGATAACTGATCCGGAAAGGATTTTGCCTTATCCTGCAGTGATACAAGCTCTAAAATCTCACGCACGCGCCGTCGTATCGTTACCTTGTCCAATGCCAATACCTCCAAAGCAAAGGCGATATTTTCAAACACCGTCATTTTGGGAAGCAGACGGAAATCCTGGAAAACCACACCGATATTGCGGCGGTAAAAAGGAACACGCGAATGACGCAGCTTTCCGACATTTGTTTCCGCTACATACACCTCTCCCTGATCCGGCAGCTCCTCTCCATCCAGCAGTTTAATCAATGTGGACTTTCCACATCCGGTTGGCCCGATAATATAAACAAATTCACCTTCATCTATTTCAAGATTGATATCACGCAGTGCGTGAACCCCATTCCTATATGATTTGGATACATCTTTTAAGAGGATCATTTCATCACTCCTTTGGCTAACATTATAACATAAATCGACAGGGTTGACAGTGCCTGTCGTATGTAAAATTCTTACAATTTCAAAACGCGGTCATAAAAGCTATAATATATAGAAAACATTACCATTGGGTATGTATGATTTCCGATTTTTCTATGTATGCTCCATGCCTGCACAGAAGCTGATTCCGTATTGAACAATGACGTTTGAAAACAAAAAAAGGACGTATCCCGTCCGAATAATCATAGTTTTACAGCTGTTCCTGATACGTAAAGCCCTCTCCCTGTACCTCATTGACATCACTAACGATGACAAAGGCTTCTGGATCGACCTCCGCAATGATGTGATTCAGCTCTGAAAACTGCTTTTTGACAACCACCATCATGATGACCGGCTTACTTGTTCTCGTATAGCCGCCCTCCGCATGTAATATGGTTGCGCCGCGATTGATATTCTGATAGATCACCTGCATCATTTCCTCAAATTTATCAGAAATGATCATAACATTTTTCGCCTCATGTGATCCCATGGTAATAACCTTGTCAATCAGCTGACCGCATACCCAAACGGAGACAAGCCCGATCATTGCGGCTTCTACGCCATAGACACTTGCCCCTAACAGAACAGTGGCCCCGTCGATGCACATTACCAGGGTAGGCAGTGCAATCTTCGTATATTTGTTAATGATCAGCGGTGGAATATCCATACCTCCCGTACTTCCTCCCACACGGTACACCAGACCGATTCCGATTCCTGTACAGACCCCTGCGTAGATGGAGGCGAGCAGCGGATTGCTTGTCACCTGAACATCCGGCCACAGCATCCCCAATCCGGAGATAAACAGTGGATATACAACGGTGGAAACGATGGTTTTTAATGCAAAGCGTTTTCCAAGAAATATAGCGCCCAATAGATACAGACCAATGGTGAGTCCGTTGATGACCAGACGCGGGGACAGGTTGAAAATCGGCTGCAGGGCAACGGCGATACCTGCGACCCCTCCGGATAATATATCCAGGGGAAGAATAAAGAAGGTTCCCCCTGCCGCAATGATGAGATTCCCCATGATGATACTGATGATTTCAATCAGCTGGTCTTTTCTGTTGTGATTCTGCATATACACTACCTCGTTTCCTTTGCCATCCGCAATTATAGCACATGTAAGAAATGTAATCCAAGAAATTTTCTGTCTGTTTTTTTCATGGAAATGAAAACCATCGGCATTCTTTAAAGGCTCCGGTAACAGGCTTTAAACGATTACCAATGGTTTATCTTTTATCAGCGGTTAATGGAGCGTGCCATTCTGATATAGGTATGACGCTTGCCGCGTATTGCGATACTGTAGGTCATAAGATTTTCCGGATCCATACCGCCGATTGCCGCATCACCGATATGATGCAGGTCAGTGCCTGCCATCTTGCACATCAAAGCAATCTGTTCTATTGTGGCGGCGGAAGCTCCCTCCTGTGATGTGCCGATAGCGGTCAGTGTCAGCTTTCCAAGACTGTGCACATAAGCGATCATTTCACTAATAAATTCAAATGTGATGCCCGGCACAGTTCCTGGAGCAGGAAGCAAAATCACATCAGCCCCTGCAGAAATAAATGCATGAATCTGTTCTTTATTGATGATATTGCAGCCGGCCTCTGTTTTGGAACCTGCCGCATGCATTTTCCCTGCCATTAGGATCAAATCATCACCCACAACTGCACGCATTTCCTGTAATGCCTTTATAATTGCCGTATTGTCCACGCCGGTTCCCGGATTTCCCGTCAACACGATGTAATCAAAGCCAAGCTTCTTTACCTTTTCTGCATTTTCCACAGTAGCCATACGGCCTGCAGGTAAAGCAGAGCGTTCACTCAGCAGCGAAGAATTTCCTACTGGCTCCAGATTCACGCCGATGAATCTGCCGGTATATGCGCTCAGTTTACGTATTACCTCCTCTGCCTCACATTCGATGCCTGGAATTTGCGGAGCATTGCAATCAAATGCATTTAACAGCAGCATATCCGCTCCGAACGCACAGGCGATTTCTGCATCACTCAATGGCTCCAGAAGCTGTGTCTGTTGAAACAGAGAAAGCTCCTGTATCAGAAGTCTTCCTTCACTTGCTTCTATCGCGGCAAGTCGTTCCTCCTTATTCATTTTCTTTAAATCCGATGTATCGCAGTCCAACAGCCGTTTCATAAATCACACAACTCCTTTCTCAACAATATCTGCTCCTCAACAATATCCTTTGCAAGAATCGTCGTCATCACATGGTCCTGTGCATGTACCATCATAAAATTGATAGTCACATCGCAGGTACCCGAGCATTCTCTGCTCAACAGCTCGTATTGTACCTTATGTGCTTCCTTTATTTTCTCATCACACTGCTTGATTTTATTCTCAGCCGAAGCAAAATCTTTTTTTCTGGCATCCGCCAGTGCCTCAAATGCCATACTCTTTGCATCACCGGCAAGTGATATAAGTTGAAATGCCAGTTCAGTAGCCTTATCCATTTTCCTCTTCCCCCTCCTTCAGCAGTAATTGTTTTTCATAAACCTTCATAAATGGATACCAGATGCATCCGTCAACAGCCATCAGGGCAAGAACCAGAAGCCCTGCTCTTATATCCATCGTTGATAAAATGGCTGCAAACGGGGCAGGCGCAGTCCAGGGTGCATTGATATAAGCAGGCGCTACGAGCCCAACGGCTGTAGCTATCCATGCAACTGCAGTATTGATCATCGGTACAAGCGTGAAGGGTATAATCAAAATTGGATTCAGAAAGATAGGAAGACCGAAAATCAGTGGTTCGTTGATATTGAAAATACTCGGTATGATAGCAATTTTTCCAAGCTCCTTCATTTGCTTAGACTTGCTCCTCAGCAACAGAAAGCACAGAATAAGCGTTGCTCCGGCACCTCCGATACCAATATAGAAATTAAAGAAGGGATCGGTATAAATATTGGTGGCTGCCATGCCCTTTGTAATTAGCTCTGCATTTGCTGTTGTATTCATCAATGAAATTGGATTGATAATAGCTCCAACCACAGTTGTTGGATGGACGCCAAAGCCAAATAGGAAGGACTCCAGTCCGATCAACAGAGTCATCATGTAAATATTATCGACACCAGCCTTCACATTTGCAAACATAGAAAAGAAAACATCAGGTATCAGCTTACCAGTTGTAAACTGGCATAGTAAGGAAGCACCGTACATTATGATGATGGCAATCGCAAACGGAAACAGAGAGGAGAAGGAATCTGCAACCACAGGAGGCACTCCCTTTGGCATACGGATCGTCCAGCCCCGATTTTCCACAAAGCGCATAATTTCCACAGAAATCAGTGCGACAAAGACAGCAAGCAGAATTCCCTGACTCTCCATGGCAGCTGTCAGAATGTTGCCATCCTTTACCGGTGTGATAATCATGATGTAAATACATACTGTTGGAAGTACATAGCTCAGCGGCTGTTTGCCATACGATTTCGTCAATGAATATGCCGCTGCGATACAGATAAACAGTGACATGATTCCCATAGAAGCATGAAACGGAGCCATAATGTAGTCAGCATTTGCTTCAGCAAAATTCAGCCATGCCATGAGAAAGGAATCCAGAAAGCCGATTCCCGTACTGATATCTGCACTAAATGGAGGTGCAGCAACAACCAGGAACAGACTGCCGATGATGGTAAAAGGGATTGCCGATACAATACCGTCACGAACCGCAAGAAAATGACGCTGCCTGCCGAAGAAGCCTGCAATCGGCATCAATCTGGCTTCCAGCTTATTGAGCAGCTCAGCCATGATGCAGCTCTCCTCTCACCATTTTCATGATACTATCCCCGTTACAGGTTCCATAAGCAAAGGAATCCAATACCATGACACGCACTCCCAGAGGCGTACAATATTCCTCAACCATTTCTTTCTGATACCGTACCTGGGGAGCCAGCAGCACCAGATCGTACTTTCCCGCGATTTCCTTGACATCCTGAGATGACCGTGCTTCAATTACCCAGTCCTGTTCCTCTTTTGTTAAATGTTCTTTCATTGCATTAACAACAATGCTTGTGGATGCTCCCATACCACATACAAGTAAGATATTCATACGTTTTTCCTCCTATAATAAAGTTAATTTCTTAAAAAGCTTTTTTGCCTTTGTATTCGACAAATGAATCAGGGGCCCGTACAGGAAGGTCGCAGCCACTGTTCCATATCCAATAGGGCCTTTGCATAGCAGAGCAATCAATAGACCGCTGCATTCACACAGCAGCATAGCATTAGCAATGTTGAGGGAATACCGTTTCCTAATACTCAGCATAAAGTAATCGATAGCTGTCGGCAGCCAACCTGCACAAAGATAGGTACCACAGCCAATAGCAATCAGTAGCATACCGATTGCATATGTCACTTCCGAAGAGATTACAGGTGTTAAGGGGATATGACACAGCATAAGGTTAAATCCGTCTACCAGAAAGCCAAGACCAAGCGAGGTTAGAAAGGTTTCAAAACGTATACGCTCCTTACACAGGATACCTCCTGCTATGATTTGACAAATGGATATCAGATTCATCCAGGTTCCGATGCTGCATCCATACAGCTTATTTAACCCGACACTGACTGCATCCCATGAACTGACGCCGATATTCGCATAGATGGTCACGGATATACCAAAAGAAAACAGAATCAGCCCGGATATGTAAAAGCATAGCCGAATACAGGTGTTCTTTCTTTTCATACCAAATCTCCTTGACGTTTTTTGTACGGCCGGTACACCTTAGTTATATCAGTTTCTGGAAAATTGTAAACACTAGCATGTTCCGCATTCCTGTGGACAGAAATAAATCCAGAATATTTCCTTATCGCTATGGACATTTCTGATATCGCGGCAATTAAGTATCGCAGCAGATATCGTGAAAGTTATGATATAATCAAAGTATAGGAGCGTGGAAATATGACTGATCTGGCCTTTCAAATCATTAGTGAGCTCATGAACCATACGGATGCTGTCAGCAGTGAGCAGCTGGCTATGCATTGCGGCGTGTCTTCAAAATCCATTCGCCGCTGTATTTCTGCCCTGAAGCAGAATAGCAGACATTATGGGTTTGACATCCATACCCGGCCAGGCTTTGGTTCTTCACTGATTATTTGTGATCAAATAATATTCAGACAGTATCTGATGACACTGCAAAACCGTCAGATACCGGATACACCGGATAAAAGAAAAGTCTATATTCTGCAGCATCTGCTTTATCAGGATGATTATGTGAAGCTGTATGAGCTGGCAGAGGAGCTCTATATCTCTTTATCGCAGCTAAATACAGACCTTAAAGAGATTAAAAGGCTGCTTTCCGTCTATCAGCTCAGCATCATTTCCAAAGCAAATCTCGGTATACGAATCGAAGGTGATGAAAGAGACAAACGGCAATGCATGGCACAGTACTGCTTTCACGATCAATCCGCAAGCTTTTCGATGTTTGCGAATCAGCTCAGTAACGCCGGAACATTAAATCACATCATCGAGCAGGCTGTCACACCTGTATTACTACAGGAAAACATGCATGTATCCGATGTCGGTGCTCAAAGTCTGGCAATCCATCTTCTCATTGCTTCTGAACGTATTAAAAACGATAACATCATAACGATGAGCCCTGCCTCTCAGGCTGCCTTGGTACAGAAGGCAGAGTACCGCGTTGCTGCACAGATGGCAATGCAGGCAGGTGTTGTTTTTCAAACCACCTTTCCGCAGGCTGAAATCTGTTATCTGACACAGCATATATTGGGGAAACAGCATTTCGAGCCTACAGAGAATGACGGAGGAGAATCGCAAAACGATCCCGAAATTCTACTCCTCGTCAATAAAATGCTGCGTGCTATTTTTGATCACACAAAACTCGATTTTTTCTATGATCGTGATTTAAAGAAAAATCTGATGCTTCATATGATCCCCTTTGTCAATCGTCTGAAAAGTGGACTGAGTATTCATAATCCTATTCTTGATGATGTTAAAAAGAAATACAGCTTTGCATTTGAGCTTGCGGCAATCGGACTTGCTGCTGTAGGCGCTAACCTTCACGTATCCATATCAGAGGATGAAATCAGCTATTTTGCCTTACACCTCATTCTTGCACTGGAACGCCGGCAGGAGAGCAGTCCTGTTCATATACTCATTATCTGCAGTACCGGACGTGCTACCTCCCAGCTACTCGCTTATCAGATTAAAAAGAAATTTGCAGCCTGTATCAATACGATTAAAATCATTGAATATTATAAGCTGGATTCTATTGAGCTGGATACCTATGATTATGCTTTTTCAACAGTTCCGATTCATAAACAGCTTCCAATTCCCGTGCTTCAAATCAGTAATCTCCTGGATATTCAGGATTTTGAGCTAATCGAGCAAACCCTTTATAAGAAAAAGCAGCGATTTGATATACGAAGTATCGTAAAGCCAAATCTTTTTTATACCGATGTTGCAGGTACAAGCCGCGATGAAATCCTGTGTACGATGGTGCAGCTTATTCAGAAGGACATCCAGCTTCCTGATGATTTTCTAAGGCTGATACAGGAGCGTGAATCCTATGCTGCAACGGATTTAGTAAACGGCGTTGCAATTCCACACCCAAATAAACCAGTATCCTCGCAAAGCTTTGTATCGATCGGTGTATTGAAGCATGCTGTGCTCTGGGAAAGTAAGCAGGTTCAAATCATTTTCCTTATTTCCGTAGCGCCTGCGCAGGAGGAGACGATATCGTATTTCTTTGAACTGCTTTCCACATTTATAACGCAGGATAAGAAAATCCGCCAGTTTCTGAAGAAGCCGGAATATGAATATATGCTTGAGCTGCTGCATAAATAAGAAGAGAATTGCCGGCCTACAATAAGTTTCTTCAGACGTATGAACAAGTAAAAAGCTGATTCCGGATGCGAAAACCACGGAATCAGTTTTTTATATTGAATTAGAAAATTAGTTTATTATTTGAGAGCTATAGCAAATTTTAATAACCGCTTCTATATCTTTATCCTTTCATTTATCATAATTTAAGATTTCAATAACTACATCAAACTCTATATTATGTATCCTCGGTTCATAAGATTTATTGGTCAATAAAAAAGGTATCCGGAAGATGTATCACACATCTTTTTAGATACCTTAATTGATAAATTAATCAAATCTGTGTTTTTAAATATGCAAAGATAAACGCATCCAGATCGCCATCCATGACCCCTTGTACATCACTGGTTTCACAACTGGTTCGATGATCCTTCACCATGGAATATGGATGGAATACATAGGAACGTATTTGTGAACCCCATTCATTGGCCTTCTGTTCCCCCTTGATTTCTGCCAGCTTGGCTTCCTGTTCTTCAATCATCTTCTGATACAACCGGCTTTTCAAAACACGCAGTGCTTCTTCGCGGTTTTCATGCTGGCTTCGTCCATTTTGGCAGGTCGCCACCAATCCAGTTGGCTTATGCACCATGCGGACTGCGGAATCTGTCTTATTGATATGCTGACCACCGGCTCCACTGGCGCGCTTGGTCTCCACAATTAAATCCTCAGGCTTGATTTCGATTTCAATTTCATCATTGAACTGCGGCATAACATCCAGCGAAGCAAATGAGGTGTGTCTTCTTCCACCGGAATCAAACGGTGAAATGCGCACCAGACGGTGAACGCCCTTTTCCGCCTTCAGATATCCGTAGGCCATATCGCCTTCCACAAGGAAGGTCACAGATTTAATACCTGCCTCTTCTCCAGGTAGATAATCCAGCACACTCACCTTGAAGCCCTTCTTCTCAGCCCAGCGGGAATACATACGATACAGCATATCAGCCCAGTCACAGGACTCCGTACCACCGGCTCCAGGATGCAGCTCTAAGATCGCACTGGAATGATCATATTCATGAGAGAGAAGAATTTTGATTTCAAAATCATCAAAGTTCTTTTCCATCTCCATATACTCTGCTTCAAACAGCTCAAAAATTTCATCATCATAATCTTCCTTTAAAAGATCATGTGTTTCTTCCAGCCCTTCCAGCGCACTGTTCAGCTTTTCATAGCTTTCCACAATGTCTTTAATGCCGTTGAGCTGCCGGATCAGCGTCTGGGCATGCTGCGGGTCACTCCAGAAATCATCCTGCAGCGTCATGCTCGTCAGCTCCTGAATCTTATGCTTTTTTTCAGCTAAGTCAAAGTGACTCACCAAGCTGTGCAAGCTTCGCCTGATGAGTGTTCACCCCCTGTTTAATTTCGTATAGTTCCATATTAGTTTTCCACTTTTCTTTCTACCTGTACCTTCAAAGCGAAGAATACTACTTCACGTGCAATACGTGCCTGCATTTCCTCAAACATCTCATATCCCTCCTGGATATATGCCTGCAGAGGATTGTTTTGCGCATAGGAACGCAAATGAATACCGTTTCTCAGCTTATCCATGATATCGATATGCTCAATCCAGTTACGATCCATGTTACGCAGTACGATGGTTTTTTCAAACTGCTTAAATTCATCACGGATATCCTTGATTTTATCATCATATAAGGTGAAGATTTTTTCTGCACAGTATTTTGTTACAGCATCCTTTTCCTTGCCCTGGATTTCCTCCAGCTTCAGATTGTCCTTTTCTTCCAAACCGAGCAGCTCCAGCCCCTGCAGAACTCCTGCATAATCCACGCTTTCATCATGACGGGTATGATCCACATTGGCATCTACCACACTGTCAATAACACGATCAATCATATCGCGTACGATTCCGTGCACATCATCATTTTCCAGAACGAAGTTTCGCTGTTCATACATGATTTCACGCTGCTTACGCAATACATCGTCATAATCCAGCAGCTGCTTACGAACATCATAGTTATAGCCCTCAACACGCTTTTGTGCTTGGGATATGGATTTTGTAACCATTTTGGATTCAATCTGTGCATCGCCCATAGATTCAAACAGCTTTTCAAATTTATCGCCGCCGAATCGAATCATCAGCTCATCCTTTAAGGATACATAAAAGCGTGAAAATCCAGGATCTCCCTGACGGCCGCTTCGTCCACGCAGCTGATTGTCAATACGTCTGGATTCATGGCGCTCACTGCCAAGAACAACCAGACCGCCAAGCGCACGGGATTCATCAGTTAGCTTGATATCGGTACCACGGCCTGCCATATTGGTTGCGATGGTCACAGATTTAGGTCGCCCTGCCTTTGCGATAATTTCCGCTTCTCGCGCATGGTTTTTCGCATTCAGAACTTCATGAGGAATCCGTTCCTTTTTCAGCAATTCATGAACTAGCTCACTGGTTTCTACGGAAATCGTACCAACCAGTACCGGCTGTCCTTTTTCATACAGCTCTTTTACTTCTCTTACCAGTGCGGCAAATTTCAGTCTTGGATTGGCGAAGATTGCATCCGGATAATCAATACGCTGTACTGGCTTGTTTGTAGGAATTTCAATTACTCGCATATTATAAATATCCAGGAACTCCTCTTCCTCAGTTTTTGCCGTACCGGTCATACCGGCCAGCTTGTCATACAGACGGAAGAAGTTCTGATAGGTAATGGTCGCAAGGGTACTTGTTTCCTCTTTGATGGATACACCTTCCTTGGCTTCGATTGCCTGATGCAGACCATCGGAATATGCACGTCCTGGCATTGTACGTCCGGTAAACTGGTCAACGATGACGATTTCATCATCCTGAACCACGTATTCTACCTCATTTTTCATGATATAGTTTGCTTTTAATGCCTGTGTGATATGGTGAACGAGCTGTGTATGATCGACATCGTACAGATTTTTAATTTTGAAATAACGCTCTGCGACGCTTACACCCTTTTCACTCAGCATGATCTGGCGTGTTTTTTCATCAATTTCATAATCATCGCCCTTTAAGCGCTTTGCGAAAGCATCTGCCTGCAGATACAGATTCGCCGTTTTCTTCGCACCACCGGAAATGATGAGCGGTGTTCTGGATTCATCAACCAGAATGGAATCGACCTCATCGACGATTGCGACATGCAAGCCGCGCAGTACACGATCCTTCACATCGGTTACCATGTTATCACGCAGATAATCAAAGCCTAATTCAGAGTTTGTTGTATAGGTAATGTCACAGTTAAATGCTTCACGCTTCTGTGCAGGCGTCAATGGACGTGAGTTCACACCAACAGTTAAGCCGAGGAACCGATAAATCTGTCCCATCCATTCCGCATCACGGCCTGCCAGATAGTCATTGACAGTAACAACATGCACACCTTTGCCGCTTAAAGCATTCAGATAAACACACATGGTGGAGGTCAGCGTCTTACCTTCACCGGTTTTCATTTCGGCGATATCGCCCTGATGCATTGCGACCGCACCCATAATCTGTACCTTATACGGATACTCGCCAATCGTACGGCGTGCAGCCTCACGCGCAGTGGCAAAGGCCTCAACCAGTAAATCATCAAGGGATTCCCCTTCTTCACATCTATGTTTGTATTCCTGTGTTTTCTCTCTCAATGCATCATCACTTAACGCTTCCATATCATTGGCCAGTGCCATGACCTTGTCAGCAGTCTTTTCCAGATTATGCAATGTCTTTTTTTCACCGTTTAATAAACGTTCGATAAAATTAGCCATTTAAGACCCTCCATACTTCTTTATAAGTTTATATCGCCTGTTTTAAAAACTTCATATAGCCTTATCTATTGTAACACAAAGTGTGTTTCAATAACACAGAATACAGGCAATTTCAGAAGAATTTACATTTTGTTTCTTTTT
>OAVH01000586.1_pt1 | contig 26004 bp, 32 predicted proteins | sample 1495281 | NCBI WGS metagenome assembly OAVH01 (sample SAMEA2580082, study PRJEB22360) | human gut metagenome | biome: human gut; feature: human-associated habitat; material: faeces | place: Denmark | collected 2008/2010
CTCGATATTCCTTTGTGGTTTTTATATCGCCAGATAGAACTAACTCGACTGCTTCCGGTTCAGCAGAGGGTTTTGATATTTCAGTTCTTAACGTTGTTGGTAGTTCTTGGAACATATCTATCTGTTCCGATTCGTGCATTTGATGCACGAATTTAGCTTGATTGATATAGTTGTAAACTGTTCTTTTTTTTAAACCAATAGAGGTAAACCAACTTTCAAAAGTACCGTTGTTAAATTTAGCGAGCTGCTCTTGAGCTTCGATTAATTTTTCACCGAGTTGAATCGAACCATTCAAAACGATTGTTCTCATTTCCTGCTCTTTTACTTTGAGAAAGCTAGCAGTCCGATCATCCACTATTGAATAGTCGAAAGTCTCGCTAATTTCATTCATGCTGTTACCTCCTTTACATAGCTATTTTTGTTTTTTCGAATGCCTTTCTAAGATCAGATCGTTCGATCCGAACTGTATTCTCTCCCCACACCATTGGTGTTGCTCCGTTCGCGATAAGAAAGTTCAAGGTATCGTTCCCAATTCCTAACGTCTTCATGATTTGTGATTTATTAGGTGCTGGCGGCAAATCAATTATCTTATCCCAGATATCCAACTGATCTTTAATTTTTTCAAGCACAATATCAGCGGTAATATCAGCAATTTGATGTAAAATTTCATCTGGTATAAAAATTTCATTGCTGACTTGTACAGTTTTCATGAATATTCCTCCTACGCTGTTTGTTCACGTTCAATCATCGGTAAGTAATTATTTTTCTTCAATGTTTCATATAAGAAGATATGTCCTTTTTGTGTCCATTTCATACGTGTTTTTACTTGCGGATTGCCGTTTTTGTCTTCATAATCAAATGGTTCAATATGCGTGTACCCTTTGTCTTGGAACTTACTGTATAGCAGCCATGTGCCACTTTGATTGAACTGGATACCTAACTCATGTAGCAATTTATTAAACGATACAGCGCTCATACCGTAGTTCTTAGCAATCGTACTAACTGTAACTAATCCTTTATTGTTTAGGATTCGGTCGTAGTAGTCCGCTTTCGGCTGTAATTCATTTACTTGTTGTTCAGCAATTAGACGTAGCGTACGTTCCTCTTTTAGTTTGGTTGCCACCTCAATAAGTAAATCAGGATTGTCTAGCAGTTCGTCTGTCGCATACATTCCGTGTTTTCTGATTTGTGGCAAGACTTCCGTTGCTAACCAGTCTTGGAATTTTTCTGCTAAAGCGTTATTTGCTTTGAATGCTAGTTTGTATACCATTGGCTCGCTGATAAATGAACCTTTCGCCACAAGTGGAGAATTTTTACCAAGATAATTATTTACTCGTTGCCAACGTACATATTCAATTTCGTTTTTTACATCGACAATCCCTAAACTTCTTGCTACTGTCTCAACATCAAACAACGATTCACCGTTTTCTGTTTTGACTTCTAATTGAAATAGATTATTTTCGAATTTTTGCGTGTTCATAGTTTAGCTCCTTCCATCTCGATAGTTCACGTCTCATGAACTTTTTGTTTAAAAAAATATCGATACATTTGAGAGATATCAATACTTAACAATTCACAGGCTTTTACAATTTCATCATCTTTCCAAGGCACTTTGCTATTTAACTTTAGAGAAATAGTTCTTTCTGATAAACCCATAGCGATTGCAAAATTATACTGTGTCCCGAACTTTTCAACAATCCGACCAGACAAAGTTGAATAATCGTAGCTCATCTCTTCCCCTCCTATCTAGGTTCACGTTACGTGAACTTTATGACATTATAATAACTCTGCCGGAGAACTTTGTCAACAACAAAGTTCATATTCCATGAATTTTATTATTGAACTTATATTCAATGCATAGTATAATATGTTCATGAGAGGTGAATTATATGAAAGTAACCACAGCAACCAGATTAAAACAAATCATGAGGGAACGTAATCTAAAGCAAGTAGATGTCCTCCGTTTGTCAGAACCATTTCAAAACGAACTTGGTGTAAAAATGGGAAAAAGCGCTTTATCACAATATGTAAATGGAGTCCAATCCCCCGATCAAGATAGAATCTTTTTGCTTTCAAAAACTCTAAACGTAAATGAACCTTGGTTAATGGGTTTTGATGTGGAGAAAGAAAGAGTACCCGATGGTAATCGATCAGTGGACAATAGTAAACAAGACTCTATTTCCGACATCTACAACAAACTAGAACCACCTCGTCAAGAAAAAGTGTATAACTTTGCAGAGGAACAATTGGAGGAACAGCAGAAAGAAAAAGTTCTGGAATTTCCAAATAAAGAAAAAATCCCTACCGTTCACAATTCGGCTTCCGCTGCCAATCCAACAGAACTTGCTTACGGTGATACGGTTGTCGAAGAGGAGGAATTTGAGAGAGTTCCTAATAATGCTGATTTTGCTGTTCCTATTATAGGCGATTCAATGGAACCCGTTATCAGAAATGGACAATTCGTATTCGTTAAAGAACAACCCGATGTGGAAGACGGAGAAATTGCTATCGTAGAATTAGACGGTGACGGTGTGACGTGCAAAGAAGTTTATAAAGACTACGAAAATAAAGAAATCATTCTACGTTCTATAAATGAACTATACGAAGATAGAATTGTTTCGCCAGAGCAGATTAGAATTATTGGTAAAGTTGTGTTTTAAAAATCCCCAGTCGAAGTTACTGCTTCGGCTAGGGTATAGATATATCAAACTATTATATGGAAATGAGGAGTTAAGAAATGAAGAAAATTATTTTATCTTGTGCTATTTTAATATTTTTAGTAGGATTGGGAGCTTGCGGTTCATCCAACACCTCAAGTGATACAAAACATGTAAAAAGTTCAGCGACTGCTACAAGCGAAACTAATAAAAAAGATGGAACATATGAAAATAGGACGCTAACTGTTCCGGATGGCATCTTAAAAATTACTGGTTTCCAAAAAGGCACAGATTATGAAGGGAACTCTATGTTTTATGTGCTATTTGATTTAACAAACAATACTGAAGAAGCTCAAAATGTGCAAACAATGTATATGGGGATGGTACAAGCGAGTCAAAATACTGGTGATACCACAGAAAAATTAGAGTTTTCCGTGACTATGGATTCGCCAGTTCAAGATAAATTAGATATGCTTCAAAAAGATATAAACCCTGGAGGGACAATACAAGGCGCTTATGCATATAACTTTGCTGATGAATCTAAACCTGTAACATTTACCTTTACTGACAAACTTTTCTCAATAAACGACCCTATTGCTACCGAAGATATTACAATTCAATAGCCAGTATTAAAGGCTCTATCTGGGGCCTTTCTTTGAAACAAAAAAAGAACGTACATTCGAAGAAAGGAACGATTTTATGGCAATGATAAAACAATATCAGAAGAAAAATGGTGAAAAAGCGTGGTATTTTAAAACGTATCTTGGCAAAGACCCGCTCACTGGCAAAAAGAAATATACTACAAAAAGAGGTTTTAAAACTCAGAAAGAAGCAAAGATTGCTTTAGCTACGCTCGAACTGAACGTGCAGAAATCAGGTGTGCCGACTTCAAGTAATTCAACTTTTCAAGAGGCAGCCGATTTATGGTTAGCGAACTATAAAAAAACTGTTACTGCAAGTACCTATTCTCGGACAGATATTATCTTCAACAAGCATGTGCTTCCCAAAATCGGGAATATCAAGCTGTCAAAAATCACTACTGCATATTGTCAAAAAGTTATTAATGACTGGCACGACAAAGGCACTTCAAAACAATATCCTTTATTTGTAAACTATATGAATAAAGTTTTTAAATACGCGATAAATATTGGCTTAACTACAGATAATCCTGTTGCAAATGTAATTGTTCCAGCGGCTAAAGAAAATAGGCAAAAAAAACTGAAGCTATATACGAAGGAGCAACTTCAGTCATTTTTAACTATCATAGACAATGAACAAAACCCTTATTTAAAAATACGCGATTATACTTTGTTTAGGCTATTAGCATTCAGCGGTTGCAGAATCGGCGAAGTACTGGCTTTGACATGGAAAGACATAAATTTTACAACTAATGAACTATCAATCAATAAGACAATTGCTAAAGGTGAGGGTTATTATGTCTCACAGACCCCAAAAACAAAAAGCTCTAATCGTAAGATTATTTTAGATGAAAAGTCAATATCTCAGTTAAAACGATGGAAACTCGAACAAATAAAATTTCTTTTTAAATTAGGTTATTCAAAGCCTGCCTTTATTTTTACCAACGAACAAAACAAATTTACAATCAATCAGGCTGTAGCAGATAGATACTCCATATATAAAGAACGAGCTAAATTACCCTACATTGGACTACACGGATTTAGACACACTCACGCTTCGATGCTATACAACGCTGGTGCCGATCACAAAGAAGTTCAAGAACGATTAGGTCACGCTAACATAAAAACTACAATGGATACCTACACCCATTTAACAGATGAAAAAAAAGAAGAGACAACTCAAAAGTTGGTCAAATATATAAACTTTTAGAAAGTATGGTCAAACGTATGGTCAAAAATATACTTGAGACAAAAGAAAAAGCTCAACCCCTTGCGCCACAAAGGATTGAGCGTTTGTAATTTAAGCGACTGGGTATACAGACACTTGTTTTTTGTCGCGACCTTTACGTTCAAAACGTACCACGCCGTCAACTTTAGCAAACAATGTGTCATCGCCACCGATACCTACGTTTACACCAGGGAAAATTTTAGTACCACGTTGGCGATAAAGAATTGATCCACCAGTAACAGTTTGACCGTCAGCACGTTTAGCACCTAAACGTTTTGATTCTGAGTCACGTCCGTTAGAAGTTGAACCGCCACCTTTTTTGTGGGCGAATAATTGTAAGTTCATATTCAATAACATGAGCTGCACCTCCTATGATTTAGATTCTGTTTGGATCTCAATGAAATCCAAATATTCAGTTTCGATTGATTGCAAGCCTAATAATAAATGCTCCAGCAAAATTTGCGAGATATTCATCTGCTCTTGTGTCATGGAATCATCTTCCTTCAACGCTACATGAAGATAACCACCTTCAGCATCGTTGGTTTCGATATTCGGAGTGACACCTGCTAATGCATCCAAGCTATTTACTGTGCTGATGGCTAATGCGGAAACAGCGGAACAAACGATATCGCTACCGTAAGGACCGGCTTCAGCATGACCAGTCAAAGTAAATTCGCTGATTAGACCTGCTTGATTTCGAGTGAATGTACCTTTGATCAACTTAGGCACCTTCTTTTTTATGCTTTGATTGAGTCAATGACAACTTTAGTGTAAGGTTGACGATGACCTTGTTTACGGTGTGAATGTTTTTTAGGTTTGTATTTGAAAGTAACGACTTTCTTTTGTTTGCCGTGTTTTTCAACAGTTCCTTCAACAGTTGCACCTTCAACGATAGGAGCTCCTACTTTCGTAGATTCGCCGCCTACTAAAACTACTTGGTCGAAGACAACTTTTTCGCCAGCTTCAACGTCTAATTTTTCAATGTAGACTGCTTGACCTTCTTCAACTTTGATTTGTTTACCGCCAGTTTTGATGATTGCGTACATGCTTGTGGCACCTCCTTATAATAAATACTTAGACTCGCCATCCCAAGTGACCGAAGTTCTTAATAACTTGTTCTGTGCGGTTGTAGCTGTGGGTTCCACAATTACAACATTCATAGTTTACTAAAAAAGATAGGTCAAGTCAATGATTAATTATTGACGCATGCCTTGGTTTTTTCTACTATTAGGAGGATGACAAAGTGAGGCGAAGTAAATGGACTATCCAAATAGTTTGATCACGTTCGTTGAAGAACGTTCAAAAGGATTTCAGCTTGAAGGCTTTATCGCCGGACAAGGACCGCTCCACCCGAAGTTGATGTTGGTTGGTGAAGCCCCCGGTCGTAAAGAAGTAGTAAGTCACATTCCCTTTTCTGGTGCGGCGGGAAAAGAATTAATCCAAGTGATGGCGTCAATCGGGCTTACTCGAGAAAACACATATATCACCAGCGCAGTTAGAAGTCGTCCCTATAAAGTCGTGCAACGGCTAAACAAAAGAACACAGGAAAACGAAATCGTTTATCCCAATCGAACACCGAATAAAAAAGAAATCTTAGCACACGCACCAATTCTGGACTATGAATTGGAAATAATTCAGCCAAAAATCATCGCGACTTTGGGCAATATCGGGCTCCAGCGCTTACTGGGACCAAAGTGGCAGATCAACGAACGGCACGGGGAAATTTACCATGGTCCTGTATTAGAGCTGAATCCAGAACAAAATAACTATCAACCATCTAAAAAAGAATATACCGTCGTCCCGCTTTTCCATCCGGCAGCGATTTTTTATAATCGTTCATTGAAGGAAAAAATAGCAACCGACTGGTTAAATATCGGAAAACTACTAGAGAAAGAGGAACTATAATGCGCAATGAAATGATGTACCGACCAATTATTAATGAAGATATCCTGCACTATCTGCGAACAGAACAGAAACAACTGACTGGATCACTAGGTGAATTAGAAGAACTGGCTCATGAAAATGGCGTACCTGTAATCCCACATGAAACGGTAGTCTTCCTGCAATTTTTATTAAAACAAAAACAGCCAAAAAATGTCTTAGAGATTGGTACCGCTATTGGTTTTTCAGCTAGTTTGATGGCGGAAACCCTTGGCGAAGACGCAAAAATAACGACCATCGACCGTTTCCCTGTCATGATCGAAAAAGCAAAGAAAAATTTTGAAAAACTTGGTTTAACTGATCAAGTCACTCTATTAGAAGGAGATGCGGCAGATTTACTCAGCAGTCTAGAAGGTCCTTACGATTTTATTTTCATGGATAGCGCGAAATCAAAATACATCACCTTCTTGCCTGAATGTCTGCGTTTATTATCAGACGATGGAGTGTTGATGGTAGATGATGTTTTCCAAGCAGGCACGGTGCTGCAGCCGATCGAAGAGATTCCACGTAAAAATCGTTCGATCCATCGGCATTTAAATGAATTCTTAGAGGAAATTACTAAATCATCAGAGCTTACTTCCACCCTACTACCTTTAGGTGATGGCGTAGCACTGATTTCTAAAAATAAATAGATGTATGGCGGAAATTTGAATCTTTTTAGAATTTCCGTCTTTTTTACTTGTACCTGAGAAAAATCGGCGTACACTAGGAAACTGAAATGGAGGAATTGCCTATGAAAAACAAAAAAATCGGGAGCATCCTAGCAATTTTAGTCGTATGCATCCTCGGAATACTCCTTTTCGAAGCAAAAGATCATGTACACGCAATAAAGAATGGGGACACATCTTTAGCGATTCCAGCACCAGTGATTATGGTTCCGGGAACCAATGGGGATGTTGATCGCTTCGATAGTTTGGTTGATTCATTAAAACAAACGGAAAAAGGTGTGGAGGAAGTAAAAATTACGGTAAATAAAGATGATTCTATCACCTCTTCAGGCCATTTTACGAAAGAGACAAAACGGCCCATTATCGCCGTCGCCTTTGAAGATGGTTCAGATCCCTCATTACCGAAACAATCTCGTTGGTTTCAACAGGCTTTAGCGTATGCCGAAAAAAAATATACGTTTAACACTTATGATTACTTAGGCTATTCAAACGGCGGATTGATCATTACCGGTTATTTGGAGAATGAACAAAAAAGCGATGATCCTGCCCTCTATCATTTGATTACACTAGGCACGCCTTATAATGATACCTCTTGGGAATACAATGACAACAGCAACTCATTCACCAAACCAAAGGCCAAAAGTGAATTACTGAATTATTATTTGAAAAACAAAAAGAATATTCCTAAAAACATCACCGTTTATAATATTGCCGGTAACGTTGATCATCAGAACACGGACACCACTGTGCCGCTAACGAGTGTCTTGGCTGGCCGTCTGATTTATGGAAATAGTGAAAAATATAAGGAAATAATTGTCGAGGAACAAGCAGATCACGGATCACTCATCGAAAATCCTAAAACATTGAAACTGATCAAGGAATATCTTTTCGAATCAGTAAAATAACGAATTAGGTTGACAAGCAAAGGTAGTTTTTCTATAATAGTTCTTGTTGCAAAACTACTGTCACAGTAGCTCAGCTGGATAGAGCATCCGCCTTCTAAGCGGACGGTCGGGGGTTCGAATCCCTCCTGTGATGTCAAAGAAACCGATAGAGACTTGAGTCTCTATCGGTTTTTCTTTATTATTTTATGTTCGTTTTCACTGCTTTTGGTGCTACAAGTAAGGCACACATTGCTAATCCCAATACGATGAAAAGTACTGCCCCCATGACATTCCCTTTCGTGAGCATCGCAAAGGCGATCGTACCGAAAAGACTGGCAACGGTTAAAACGATACCTGATTTTTGGATTCCCGTCAGTTTGGCGAAAGTATTTCTAAAACCGATCGTCAATAATAATGAACCAACAAATGAAGCGAACCCAAAAACGATGTGACCAACTAAAATAAGATTTTCCATGTCTTCACCTCCCTCAGAACCACTATACTAGAAAGCCTGATGGAAGACTAAGAATGTGCCCACACAATCTCGAATTTTCCCTAATTATTCAACTTGATAACGCAAAATCGTTTGCCGTTTTTCTGGTGGAGTTTTTCTAGCATCATTTAAATAAATCTCGCGATGAAGGTAGCTTCTGCGTGTTAACCCTTGCTCCTTCACAAACTGATTCATCTTTTGAAAAGAAGCCGGTTCATCGTCGAAAGAACCTACATGTAACATCTGAACGCATTTTCCATCTTCGATTGTTTCAAAGCAAAGCTCCTGCAGCAACTCATTGGGTTCTTTCTCTGCCACAGCGGCAAGCGCCGTCTCGAACATCTCTTGCGTGATCCAATCCGGCTGTCGCAGCATAATTTTGTATTCAAAGCTTGCTTTATCAGTAATATCTGCCGTATTTTTAGTGGACCAAATACCTTCTAACGGGAAGATCGCAAACTCACTATAATCAAACTCAGACTGATTTTCTTCGTGTGCTTGATAAAACTTCTTAAATCCCATCTTAATCTTCCAGGCTACTGGATAGAGTGTCCCGACTCTAGCTGAGAAATCTTGGTTGTTAGGATCACCTTCGCCCTTAATCGTAAGAAATTTTTGCGGTGGTACCGTCACAATTTCTGGCTTCTTTTTCTTTCCATATAGATGCTTCTCTTGTTTTTTCCAATCATACTTCATTTTTTTCCCTCGCCTTCAGCTTTGACTTCATTATAGCGAGTAAAACCTGCAACCTCGTGTCAGGTTTAATAAATAGTTTTCAATTGGTCGATTTTCTTGCTCATTTCTTGGCGCACGGAACGTGGAGATAAGACTTCGACTTGTCCGCCAAAGGAAAGTAGAAAACTATAAAAGCTCTCATTCACTGGGTATTCCCCTTCTACCAGCAAACGCCCATCCTCTGCTTCTTCCACCTGCTCATAATTTTCATAAACCCGATAGGCCAGCTCTGGTGTAAAGGCAAGCCGCACCATTTGCTTCTTTTCGGTATAAATTTTTTGAGGGTCAAGCACTTTTTCTGGTGCGGTTCGTTCAAAGGTTTCAGTAGTTTGCTGGAGCTGCTTGATCCGTTTCAGCTTGAAGAGACGATACGCCTGCTTCTCGCAGCAATACGCATACAAATACCAATCTCTTGCTTTATAAACCAGTTTTAAAGGTTCAACTTTACGATCAGAGCCAAGCTTTCCTCGGCTAAAATAATGAAAACGAAGGCGTGTTTTTTGAAAAATCGCTTTTTGTAAAATCTGAAATTGTTCTTCATTTTGCGGATGCCAATCTGAAAAGTCGATCTCGAGCCAATTCGTGGTTTGTTTCTGAAAAACACTACCCAGTTTTTTTAACAGCGCTTGATTGTTTTTCTCATCCACTCCACTCAAACTTTGCAAAGCGGCCAAAATTTGATTTTGTTCTTCTTCTGAAATCAAGGAACGGTTCAATATAAAATTTTCCGGCAGGAATATCCCGCCGCCTTTTCCTTGTGTCGTATAAACAGGAATCCCTGCTGAACTAAGGATGTCAATATCACGATAGATCGTTCGGATCGAAACCTCAAACTTTTCCGCTAATTCAGGCGCGGTCGTATTGCCCTTATCCATCAAATAATACACCATCTGAAATAATCGATACTCTGCCACACTACTCAACTCCATCATCAGTATAGCATCGTAAACTGACAAACACGTGTCAGGTTCAAAAAAAGGACCTTACTTTACTTGGCAGCAGTAAAGTAAGGTCGATGCTATTTATTCAGAAACGCCACCAGAAAAAAGATCAAAGAGATTGCCATACAGACATAACCGCTCAACTTTCCCAGCTTTATTTCAAAGGTCGATTAGGCTGCAGCAACACTTTCCCGATGCTCTTTCCTTTCTCAAGATAGTCATGTGCTTTTCGTCCCTCCGCTAAAGGAAAAATTGTTGGTTCGCTGATGCTAATTTGTCCTTTAATGAAGTAGCTGAATAAGCGCTCACTACGAACTTTTCTTTCTTCATAGCTGGTCAAATAATCCCAGAGATCTCCCGTTAACAAACTTTTTGATTCAGCCATTAACGCGACTGGATCAATTTTCACTGGATCGCCTCCAGCCATTCCGAAAAAGATGACCTTTCCACGATGCTTGATCAAATCTAAGCTTTGCTGAATGGTAGAACCGACGCCATCATAAGCAGTCGAAAATTGCCCTTTAACCGCTTCAGTCCAATTGTTTTCTCGACTTGGATAAACCTGCTTAACCCCATGAGACAACGCCAATGCCTGTTTCTCTTTAGAAGAGGCAGAACCATAGACTTCTATCCCATCTGCTATCAGCATTTGTGACAATAACTGACCAACGCCGCCGCTAATTCCTGTAATAAAAACTTTCTCACCGGGATCATTTTTGCCGAGATCATGAGCAAGAAAATCGGCTGTCATTCCCTGCAGCCCAATGCTCGCCGCTAATTTACTGTCGATGTCCGCCGGTAAAGGAATCGCTCGCACACTTGGTACTACGACATATTCCGCATTCGCTAAAGGGACATCGACAAACAGCACTGTTTCTCCAATCGCTTGTTTCGTTACCTTAGAGCCAATTTCAACAACGATGCCTGTACCTTCATAGCCATTGATATAGGGTTTATGTTTTTCAATATGATACTCACCACGGCGGCGATAGATATCGGCAAAGTTCAAACCGATATATGCTACCTGTACTAGAACATCATTTTCCCCGATCACCGGTTTAGGAAGCTCACCATATTGTAAAACGTTACTGTCGCCAAAATTTTCAAAATACAAAGCTTTCATTAATTGTCCCTCTTTTTTATTGATTATTTTCTCAAATATACTATGAAGCTTTTTTTCCGGCAAAGAATCAGATTGCGTTTTCTCCTCGCGTTTGATACCTTTGAATGAACACAAATCCTTGAGAGGAGTCCTTTGCCCATGAACTTAGTCACTTTGCCACAGAAATTATCTGTCTATCAGGTTGCAGACCTGAAGGAAATAGATTTCACCCAGCAACCGCTTTTTATTGGTGTAACCGAGGAGGAAATATCGGTTATTTCCGCTACTACCAATGTCCCTACAAAAACGATCAATCGTGAGGACGGTTGGAAAGCTTTCAAGATTGAAGGTGTATTGGATTTCAGCTTAGTTGGAATTTTGGCAAAAATCGCTGCATTGTTAGCAGAGAAGGAAATTAGTATTTTTGCTGTTTCAACCTACAATACGGACTATGTTTTGATTAAGACCGATAAGCTTGATGCTGCCATTACAGCTTTACGTGAAGGTGGATATACTGTCGCATAAACGATTTTTTGCCAAAAAGAACCTTTTAAGGTTCTTTTTTTATGTATTTTTCATTTTTTAGATTTATCCAGCCTTTTTTCCGAGAAGAAAATAGGACTTTAGTTGGACGAAACGCTTTCGCTATTCTCTTATTATGAGAGTGTAGAGATAAAACAGAAATAATCATTCATAATTGGTAAATGTTGCTGGTAGAAATTAGGAGGAATAAAAAATGAAGAGAAATGGTTTAGATATGACGGTAGTAATATTGGGGATTGCTTGCATTGGTTTATTGACAGTGAATCGGTATATTTTACGCCCTTTATGGCAATCAGAATTTCGGACTGAAATGAGACAGGTTAAAAGCGACATCCGAGAAGATGTGAACGACAGCAAAGATGATATTAAAGAAGCGTCTAAAGAAGTAAAGAATGAATTGAAGGAAAGTCGTAAAACAACCAAACTTGAGCTGGCAGAACAGCAACAAGAAATCAAGGAAGAAATGAAAGAAGTGAAAAACGAGCTTAAGGATGGTCTAGAACTGTCATATTAAAGTCAGCTGATTTTTGTTAATTTACTTGAAAATAATCATCCTATTGAAAAAGACCTTCCTTCGCGAAGGCCTTTTTTATTCGACTTGCTGCCGAATTTTACGTTTCATTTCTGTTTGGAAAAACAAGGTTAAGAGTGTCATCAAGATGGCTCCGACAAAAAAACTGCTTTTAATAATCGTCATCACTTTTGTGTCTGCTAAAAAACCTATGTATGGAAGGTAAAAATGTGGTCGGCCGATCAAATTTCGTTCATGAACAAGTCCCATCTCTGCTTTAACAGAATTGTCTCCTTTAACAAAATAACCGTCTATTTTATTGTCAACCGCTAATACTCGCCGTGTTTTGATCGATTTTCCCTGATTTTCGTAATAAGTGATTGTGTCGCCAACATGAATAGGCTCCATCACATCCTTTACAAAAACAAGTCCGTTCTTTTGATATTCTGGTGCCATTTTATTGTCTGAAATGACATATGGTGTCACATTCAACACTTTTGGAATAACGATTGTCAAAATCGCTAAGAGAAAGATCGAGAAAATCAATACAGCATATACTAGTGTTATTTTTCTGCTTTTCAACACTCGGAACCACCTCCCTTTAAAGGAAAAAACTATCTGTATTCATCATATCACACTCGTCAAAAAAATCTATTTTTTAGTTTCTAATTGAATAAAATTTTGACTGAATATCGCAATGTGTTACTATTATTATTGTATTTAACGATTTTGATTACCTTCCTCCAAATGAAAGGGTGTTGTTTATCATTACCAAACTAAGCAACCAACGCTTTTTAAAATTCTGTTCGAAACAACGATTAATTTTAATAATATTAGTTATTTTAATAGTAATTTCAACTATCACACTAAAAACTATTGACGAGCTAAAAAAAACAAATGTTACAGAATTAAAAAGTCATTGGACATTTATTGTCAAGAATCATTCTGATTACTATATTTACGGAAAAACAGACCAGCGATTGAAAAATGTACAACCGAATAATGCACTTATAATGCAGCAACAGCTAGAGACACCACTCAAAGAACCTCAGCTAGTTGTTCGGGCTAATCATCAGTGGGTCTCGGTAGTTGTCGGAGAGCGGCTCCTTTACAAATATACCGCTACCGAGAAGCACAAGGAACCAGGCATGCTTCAGACGACCATCCAGCTGCCAAATGATTATCGGAAACACAAGCTGCGTATCATTACGAAGACACCTTATGAATATTACGCTGGGATTCCTGCTCAAGTATTTATCGGAAATTCCACAGAAGTCAGTCGATTCTTTCTGCTTCGTTCACTGCCACAGTTTTTACTTTTAAGTATCTGCTCGGCCTTAATTGTCCTCATGCTGGGCTTGCTTTTTTTAAGACCGAACTATAATAAGAAACAGCTGCTTTCTTCTCTGCTTTTAATCGGTTTTACGTTCTTAATTGGACTGCAGTCAATCGTTCTGAATGTTCCAGCAAGTACCTTGTTCAGTCCGAAAAGCTTGTCGATTCTTTATAATCTGACGGCGATTTTGATTCCGGTTTTTCTAACGAATTACTATTTGCTGCGGACAAAAAAGTATCAGCACTACTATCTCTATGGTGTCGGTTCACAGGTCACTCTTTTGACTGTCGGAACATTTTGTATCGCTATCGGAAAACTATCTTTACCAATTGCAATGCAGATTTTCAGTGGGTTTAATGTCTTTATGACGTTATACACCTCAGCAATCGCTTTAGCTGAATCTGCCGATCAGAATCGTTTTTATACTATCTGCTCACCAGGAATTATTATGGCTGCATTTGTCCACTGCTTTTTCTACATTCAATTGTTTACAGGCGCTGCAAATCTTACAACAGACTGGCCGTTAGTGCTGTTTACCGCTCTAATGCTTTTAATCTCAGGCTATCATTTTGAAGAAGAAATCAACTATATTCGGAATTATCGAATAAAGCAGCAGGAATTTGCGCAACAGCAACTGCTCATAAAAGAAAAGCAAAAGAATCTATTAATGACATTCAACTTACTAGCTGAAAAAGAAGCTGCTAGAAATAAGCCTGCAGCCTCCCTAACCTCTCATCTTCAGCAAATGCGAGAGTATTATCAAAAAGAATTCCGTAAACAAGCAAAATTTTTCTCCTGTCAGTACACAGTTGAAGAAGGAACGAACGTGCTAAACGATGAAACATTGTATTTGCTGATCCAACTATTCGAAAAATTTCTAAGCGATCCAAGCTTTGGAACCATCGATATTCTGATCAAACAGAAGCAAAATCAACTAATCATTGAAAGTAATACCAGTGCCTTCACTCACCACTCTCTTGATGAATCCGTCGTCACAGCAACCACGAACGATTCACATCATGAATTGGAACAAGCGGTTAAACGGTCCAATGGCGAATGGCACTGGCAAAATAAAGAAAAGCAGCAATACTTTAAGATCACACTAACCCTATAAAAAAACGGTCTTTCCAAATGCGGAAAGACCGTTTTTTATTAATAAATTAGTGATAGAAAATCTTCTTTGGTAATATTCCCAAAGTAATGTGTCAGATCAATTTCATCGATACATTCTTCTAGTGCTTTTTTATCGTAACGGGTTCCGATCAATTGATTTTCAACATCCTTGATCTCACCTAAACCGAAGAAATCACCGAAAATCTTGGCTTTTTCAATTTCACCATTGGCAACATCCAAACGAACTTCGATTGAACCAATGGGGAAACGTTTTTGTCGTTCCAAGTTGAATTCTGGCGAACGTCCATAGTTCCAATCCCAATTCTTATAGTATTCCTCCGAAATTTGGTTAATGGCTTTCCAGTCTTCCTCATTCAACTCATGAGTCTTCACCTGATCCACACTATCAACACCAAAAATTTGTAAAAGAATTGCTTGACGAAATTCTTCTGTCGTCATTGCTTGCTTATCCTTAGGTAAATAATCTTTAATGTTCGTCACACGGGAACGGATCGACTTGATGCCCTTTGATGCGATCTTATCCTTTTTCACCTTTAATGCATTCACAACTTCATCAATATCACTATCAAACATTAAGGTGCCATGAGCAAACATCCGGCCATTGGTTGAGTACATGGCATTACCAGAGAATTTCTTGTCCTCAATCACAAGGTCATTCCGCCCCTTTAGTTGCGCACCCTCAATCCCCAGCTTATGCAAGGCTTCAACGATTGGTTCCGTTAATTTTTTGAAATCTCTAAAGGAGTTGCCGTCATCTGGCATAATAAAACTAAAATTTAAATTTCCAAAATCATGATACACAGCGCCTCCGCCACTTAATCGGCGAACAACATGGATACCTTTTTCATCAACATATTCTTTATTGATTTCCTCAATCGTATTTTGATTACGACCGATGATAATCGAGGGTTCATTGATGTAAAAAAGCAAGATTGGTTCATCTAGAGGCATATTTTGTAATAAATACGTCTCAATAGCAAGATTTACTCGTGGATCACGTTCTTTGTCATTTGGTACATATAACATAGTTCCAACTCCTAACCCCTATTAAGGAATAAATTCGTTTAAATCTCAAAAACTTTATGCGGCTGAGCCAACTCGACAGGAATTTTCCCGCTAGCTGCTGCAGCTTGTCGACGCAGCTCTTCTAAATCGCCATGTTGCGGCAAATGAGTCAGAATTAACTTTTTAACTGCCGCATTTTTCGCAAATGTTCCAGCTTCGCCTGCGGTAAAATGTGCTTTATGTTTTTCGTTGCCGTCAAATAAGTAGGTGTCAGCTAAGAATAGATCCGCCTCTTTAGCAAACTCATTAAAGGATTCCAGATAACCTGAATCTCCTGTAAACACAAAAACAGCACCTGTTTTTTCTTCCACAAAACGCATCGCATAGCAAGGCACTGGATGAATCGTCTTCATAAACGTAACAAGAAACGGTCCAAGTTTCAATTCTTCTGCTTCAAAGTAAGCACGGCCTTCAGTAACACCGTCCATTGTCAAATCGTTAAAATGAAATTCATCTTCCGTATGTCCATAAATCGGCAAAATAGGCTTTGGTGTTTGTGTTGGATACAGCTGCCAATAATATTGCAGCACTCCAAGATCCGCAATATGATCGTGATGATAATGAGATAAAATCACTGCATCCAAATCCAACGGATCAAGTTCCTTTTCCAATTCTACAAGAGTCGAACTGCCAGCATCCAACAATAAGTTAAATCCGTCAGCCTGCAGCAAATAACTGCTGGTTCCTTGACCTTCATACGGATACGCGCCTAAACAACCGAGTACGGTCAGTTTCATGCTAATTCCCCCTGATCAATTTTTTCCTTTAACGCTTGATCATAAAAAGCAGCACTTGCCGTATTTACATAGACTGCTACAAAAAGCAAACCCACGATCAATGCGACAAATCCTAAAATGTACCAGCCAATAAATGATAGTTGTAATAAGATATATTTCCCCCAGCGATCCTTTAACAAGATCCACGCACGCTTGATGCAATCGCCGACGCTCAAATCAGGATAATCAAATTTTACCCAAACAGCAAATTTAAAGATGATACTAATAATTGTTGTTACAAGTAAAAATAGTAACGTTGAGATGACATAAAGTCCTAATACACCAATGTTCATCAGCGTAGAAACACTTTCTGTGTTCGTTGTTAATCCACCAGTTGAAATCAGCGATACATATACACTGCTACCAGCTTGCAGCAGTAACGGGATAAAGAAGATCGCTGCCAAAACATATTGTACAATTTGGGAAAGTATATTGATAATCATCAATGGAACATAATAGCCCTGCTGAAAAACAACAAAAATTTGACCTAATTCAGCTCGGCCACCCCGCACGACATACAAGCTGACATAATATAATGAGTAACTAAAAGCAAAAAGTACTAAAATGCCTAATATAAATGAGATTCCTAACTGAATATTCGTATTATCAGTCATCGTAGAGACATTACTAATTGCTCCTGTCAGCAGCCCGACGATCACTACTAACCCTACATTAATTCCCCATTGACCATTAAGACGGTCTTTGGCTGTTTGACGATATTCACTAAGACGCATAAAAACACTCCTTCTTCGTTTTGTTGACCTTGATTAGCATGAATCGACTGCTCTCTGGCTTTGAACAGAATAATCTGACTAAAATTGGACTGATATCCTTTTCCAAAGGCAGCAGCATCTTCCTATGATTCTGCTAATTTGGCTATTTCTTCGTTTAATTTCTTTATTTTTTGTTCAATTCGTTGTTTTTCAGGTGCAATCGGAACATTCGCAAAGGTTAATCGCTTAAATGTTTGCAATTCCTTTTTCAAGTGATCCACTTCTGTACGTTTTGTATCTATCTTCGTAGTCAAATCGCATTTCTCCTTTGACAGGCACCAAGGGACATAAAACAAACAACAACCTGTTTTAGTTAAAAAAATTAGTAATTCTTGATTTCTCCAACTGTATCATAGTCTAAACGAGCAACAACTTCCGTCACTAATTTGACGGTATTAAAATAATCCTCTTCGTGAATAATTGATGTATGTGAATGCAAGTAACGGACTGGTACTGTGATAGCTAATGAAGGAACACCATCACGCGTCAAGTGCATTTGACCAGCATCGGTTCCGCCGCCGGCAATCACTGTATACTGGAATGGAATTTCTAACTCTTCAGCAACATCGATCACGAAATCCAATAATTTTTTATGAGGAACCATAGATGCATCATAGATCAAAATTTGCGGTCCTTTTCCCAGTACCGAATCTGCCTCTTTTGGTGTCATCCCTGGTGTATCACCCGCGGTACCTGTATCTAAAGCAAAGGCGATGTCTGGATTCACAATATGCGAACTTGTTCGAGCACCCCGTAAACCAACTTCCTCTTGTACATCACTGCCGGCAAACAGTACATTATGATGCTCCCGTTTTGATAAATTCTCCAACACACGCAAAGCCACAGCCGTGCCAATCCGATTATCCCATGCTTTTGCTAGTAAGAATTTTGAATCATTCATTCGTTGATATTGGATATATGGTGTGACCATATCACCAGGACGAATCCCCCATTCTTTGGCTTCATCATCACTTGACGCACCAATATCAATAAACATGTCTTTGATTTCGAATGGTCGTTTCCGAGCTTCTGGCGTCAACACATGTGGTGGTTTAGAACCAATCACACCATGAATAACCTTGCCTTTACGCGTTTTAATTTCGACCTGCTGCGCCAACATTACTTGATTCCACCAGCCGCCAATCGTTTGAAATTCTAAAAAGCCTTTTTCGGTGATCTTGGTAACCATAAAGCCGACTTCATCTAAATGACCCGAAATAAAGACTTTCGGTCCGCCTCCGCCACCATGTTTGGCGATAACACTGCCTAGTCCGTCAAAGAAAATATCGTCAGCAAAATCCTTCGCATAATTTTTAAAGACCTCTCTGACCTCATCTTCATTTCCAGCGATGCCACGTGCTGAAGTTAAATCGATCAACAACTGCTCTTCCTGTTTTTCCACTCTTACTCCTCCTGCTTTGCTAAAAAATATAATTGCTTTGTGTTTGACTATCTAAAAAAAATAATCGTTTAAATTCTCTTAAAACGAGAAAGCTGGATAGCGTTTATCCATAAATTAGTATACCATTGTCAAAAAATTCTGCGTAGTATGTTGTATAATCACTACGAGGTGATGAAATGACACGTTTGTTGGCGATTGAATTAACTATGATGGTCATGCTGGAAAATGAAGCAGGGGAAATCTTGGTACAGGATCGAAAGAAGAAGGATTGGCCCGGCTGGACTTTTCCTGGTGGTCATGTGGAAAAAGAAGAAGGCAGCTATGAGGCTACTTTAAGAGAAATTGAAGAAGAAACTGGATTGGTGATCCAACCAGTTCTGCGAGGAACTGCTGAATGGAACAACTTAGCTAAGGAGACTCGTGAGCTGGCATTTCTTTATACGGCGACAGTCAAAAAGCGAACCGTTCCCAAAGATCTCTTTTGGGTCAAAAAAACTGATTTAAACACACATAAGCTTGCAGGTACCTTGACCGAGTTACTACCAATCTTTTTTGGTGAAGAACAACAGATTTACTTTGATGTATAAAAATCAGCGTATCCTATTGCGGACACGCTGATTTTCCTTATACTTGAACCTTTTTATAAGCCAAACTCCCCTTTTCTCGCATCGTAATCAAATGGATCACCCAAAATGCTGCCGCAAATGCTAAGAGCACGCTAGATTGGAATAGGAATTTATCCAGGAAGGCTTGATTGAAATCCACTGTTTTTCCGATTAATTCATTATTCTGGGCAAACCAATAGGTCGGGGTGAAAGCAGCAATTTTATTTACTACGTCTGGTAAAAACTCGCTTGGTACAAAGATACCGCCGACAAAACAGCTACCCATAATAAAGATATTATTGACCCCCGAAATCGCATCCTCATTTTTCATAATACTGGTAACCATAATCGAAAAGCCTACGATTGCTACAAAAAATGACACCGTATTGATCACGAAGTACCCTACTACCTGATCAAAACTGTTTCTAGTAACCAACATAACGAAGGCTAAAAATAGTACTAGACAAAAGATTGAGTAAAGTAAATTGCCAGTTGAGATTTTTCGTGACAGTTTTCGTCGCGATATAGGAGAACAGCTATTCCGGCGACTGATTTCGTCACGATTAAAGGCTAAATTTATCACTGCATAACCACTGAAAATCGACATAAACATCCCATAAGCCAATAGATTGTATATTTGACCCGAAACACGCTGTTTTTTCTTTTTATGATAGGTCGAATCAAAATTTACTTTTCCATCTTCTTTCAACGTTGTCTGCGTTTTCTTTAGCAAGTCCTTTTGGCTGACTTCCGGCATTTGTTTTTGATAGGTTAAATAGGTGTTTATAAAATTATTGACCGTCGTATCTACTAATGATTTAGAAAAGGTTGCCGGACGCGTCTTGCTGGCTAATTTAACACCTTCTCCTTGTGCTAATTTCTCAGAAAAGTCTTTGGGGATTTCTAAAATATATTCTACTTCATCAAAATAGAGCGCATCGTCTAATGCTTTTTGCGAAGTATCCTTCAGCGTAATAAGATTATGCTGCTTAGCTAAATAATCAACGAAGCCTTTTTCGATTGCTGAATCATCCTCTGAAAGGATCGCAATTTTTGCCCCGGTTAATTCTTCCGCATCTTTGGTTAGTTGCCCAGCGTAGAAAAAGGTGATCACAGCCATAATGATGATTCCTAGCAGCAAACTGCCCTTTTTTCTTTTTAAAATTTCCAGAATTGCTTTATAAGTGGTCATATTGCACCTTCCTTTCAAAAGAATAATTAAGCAGGATAAACACCACGCCAAATCCAATCAGCCAAATCAAATTGGTATAAAACGGCTTCAATGATTGATAGTAGAATAATTGGTAGAGACTTTCACTGATTAAATTAACGATATTAATCCGGCCTAAAAACGGCAGATTCACATCGATCCAATATTTAATTGACTGGGAACCCATCATTCCAGCTAGGAAACTCATAATCATAGAAATTGATATCCCGATCGAAATTTTTTGTTGAAAATCCAGTTTTGAAAACACATTACCAATTAAGGTTCCAAATGAAATAGAGGTAAAGGCACCTAAAGCGCAGACAAGCAATATATAGTTCCAATGATCACCAAACTCAACTTGATAAACAAATCGATAAAACATCAAAATCAAAACTGTTTGGACAAAGAATAGAACAAAGCTTGCCAGCATATTGGCAAACGAAACAAGTAATTTATTTCGAGGAATCAGACATAAGCGGATACCTTCAGGTGATTGATTGGCCTGCTGGTCATTTGCATTGCGTAGCCCCCACATGAATCCATACATGATCGTCATACCGACTAATGTAAAGAAGTAGAAGGATTTCAAATTGAAATTACCAGTACCATTTCCATCTTTTATATAGCTCTCCTGCTGAAGCAGCTGGCTGACCTCTTGCGGTTGAACCTTCCCAGTTGCCAATAAGGTTTCTACCTTTTTCGTATTTTGTAAATACTGATTCAATACTTCTTTTAAAACGGTCTGCTGTGTGTCGCTTTTACTGACAAACAGCTCAATCTCTTTTTCATCAATTGTAAAATAACCGGAAAGCTTATCATCGGATAACTGCTCTTGAGCTTTTTTCTTAGTCATTACTTGGCTTTTAAAAACCACTTTGCCATCCTGTTTGATTTCCTTTAACACATTTTCAAAGCGTTTTTGATTGGCTTCATTAGTAGAAACAATTCCAACTGTTGATTGTTCTATCCCACCAATCTTATCGAGATCGCCAAAGGCTAGATTAAACAGCAGACCTAATACTATGGGAAAAGCAAAGGTCCAAAAAAGCAAGCTGCGATTTCTTAACAGAACACGTAATCGATACGTAAACAAACGAATAAACATCTTAGCTCCCCCCTAATCTCTCAATTCTTTTCCGGTAATTTCTAAAAAGACATCATTTAATGTCGCTTCTTGTGTATGAATATTGGCGTACATAATTTTTTCAACTTCGAAATAATTTAAAATTGGCAGCAAGGCTTCCTTCAGCTCTTTCGTCGTCACACTTAAATAGTTTTCATCATAAATTACTTCGATAATTGATGGAAAAGCTCCTACCGCCTCAACTTGTTCTTGAGATAGCCCTGGAACTTCAATAATCAGTTTTTCATTCTCACGAACCATGTTTTTCAATTGTTCTTTGCTGCCTTCTGCAATTACTTGTCCTTGGTCAATAATAACGATATGGTTACACAAAATCTCGACCTCTTCCATATAATGCGTCGTATAAACGATCGTCGCGCCCAGTCGATTTAACTCCTTGATACTATCCAAAATTTTGTTTCGGCTTTGGGGATCAACTGCGACAGTTGGTTCATCTAAAAAAATCAATTCCGGCTTATGAACAATCCCGCAAGCAATGTTCAACCGTCGTTTCAATCCGCCGCTCAGCTGTTTCGGATAAAATTTACGAAACTCCTCTAAGCCAACAAGCTGAATCACTTCTTCAACATATTGTTCGCGTTTAGACTTTTCTTGAACGTACAATCCACAAAAATAGTTGATATTATCCGTTACTGTCAATTCTTCAAAGAAGGCTATTTCCTGAGGGACAACCCCAATCTTTTGCTTAATGCTATACTTTTCCGGTCCCATTTCTTCTCCAAAAATCTTGATTGATCCGCGGTCATAGGTCAATAATGAAAGAATACAATTGATAGTAGTGGATTTGCCGCTGCCGTTTGGACCAAGCAATCCCAATATCTCTCCTTTTTTTACAGATAAATTTAAATGATTCAAGGCGGTGAAATCCCCATAACGTTTTACTAAGTTCTCGATTTCGATCAACATTTGAAAAACCCCTTTTCCTTTTCTTCTTACATTTACTATAATGAAAATAAGCATTTGCTTGTAGTGAGTTTGCGCCAATCATACGATGACAAATGTCATTTGATCCATACAAATTTCCATCTAAATCAAATGATTCAATGATTGATGATGCAAATCGAACCTATTTTCCAGTAATCTGAGAAATAAATCCTTTAATACAAAGTAGGAGCCGCAATGAAAAATTTAAATAGCTATTCAATAGATTTTTTCTTTTTAGAATTAATTGGTATCCTGCTGCTTTTTCAACAGGATTTTAAACCGCAAATGGTAGTTTATTTGTTGGCTAGTATCCTCTTAGCTGGTCCCGCTCTATTGCTGAAGCAGGCTTTAGGGCGAGCATTAGGCGTTTTTCCTTTACTAATCCTGAGTTTTTTCTGGCCGCCCTTGCTCCTTTTCTTGCCCGCTAACCTGCGGATCGCTTGGCGCGAAGAGATTATTTGGAGCTGGGCGCTAATCGTCTTAGCAGTTCCCTTATTGCAAGATACCTACTCTTCACCAGAGCGTATGCTGATTATACTTTTGAGTAGCTTCGCGATCCTTTTAGCCTGGCGTGGAAAAAAACAGGTCGAAGTAAAAGAAGCCTTGCTGCAATTAAAGGATGACAGTTGGGAAAAGCAAGAACTGTTGAAACTGAAAAATCAGGAGCTAATCCAATCGCAGGAAACCTTCATCGATTTAGAAATTTCCGAAGAACGAAATCGGATCGCTCGCGACATTCATGATAATGTAGGCCATCTGCTATCTAGTGCGATTATTCAGCTTGGCGCGATTGACGCGATCAATCAATCGGAGAAGTTAAAAAAACCGTTGAACCAATTACGGACAACGATTCATACAGGGATGGATAATATTCGCGAAAGTGTTCATGATCTTCACGAGACCTCACTTTCCTTTTCGAAGGGACTTGAGTTGTTAATAGCAAATTTTCAATTTTGTGAAGTGGAGATTCGAGGGAATATTCCAGAAGGTATGGATCAGGAGCAGGAACGAACACTGCTTATGGTGCTTAAGGAAGCATTTGCTAATGTGATGAAACATAGCAATGCTAGCAATGTAACACTTTCATTTAACGAGCTGCCTGCCTTTTATCGACTGCAAATTCTTGATAATGGAACACTTGCTAAGAAAAGTGGAGATGGCATTGGGTTAAAAAGCATGCGTCAGCGCGTAGAACAAATTAACGGACAGCTTCACGTCTCACAAACTCCGGATAATTTTCTGATTCACATTGTTTTGCCAAAAGATAGTCAACCATCCTTTCACAATCACCATCGAACAAGAAAATAATATTCTATCCTGCCAGGAGGAGGTATGTCATGATTCGCGTTGTTGTTGTTGATGACGATCCGTTAGTAACGGAATCATTGAAAACTATTTTAGAAATATCTGATGAAATACACGTTGTTGGTACCGGAAATTCTGCATCAGAAGCCGTCAAACTCTATTTGCAGGAACGACCGGACGTTCTATTAACAGATATTCGCATGGGAAATAGCACCGGTATCGAAGCCGCAAAAGCGATTTTTAAACAGGTGCCAGAAGCCGTCATCCTATTACTGACGACTTTTTCCGATGATGAATATATCCGAGAAGCCCTGCAGATCGGTGTCAAAGGCTATTTAATCAAGCAGGAGCTGGGCAGTATCGTTCCTGCAATCAAAGCCGTATACAATGGGCAGACAGTTTTTGGAACAGAGATCGTTGGAAAATTAGCTTCGATCTTAACAGATCAATCTCCTCAAAAACAACCAGCCATTGACTTATCTGAAAGAGAGGAAAGCATTCTCATTGCAGTGGCAAATGGCAAAAACAACAAAGAGATCGCCCAAGAGCTCTTCTTAAGTGAAGGCACTGTTCGTAACAACATCAGTCAGCTATTAGATAAATTAGGAGTTCGTGACCGAACACAGCTAGCGATCTTCTATTATAAAAATTATCAATAAGAATTGACTAGAGTCCTAAAGAATATTTTTCTTTGGGCTCTTTTATTCTGCCATTGAAGAGGCAAAAACTATACGCACCTAAAATTAAATCACTCATCTTCTCTTCTTCTTAATACTACTCTCCTTATTTTTCCCATTGTGATTTTTCTGAGACCAATTCTCAATCAAACTCTGGACATAAGCCTCTTTATGCGTAAGCAATCTCTTCTTTTTAGTCCTCTGCGGTTTTGTCGTTGGTGGAGCAGAAACATCGTCTATGGTTTTCGGTGTAACTCTGTCTTCTAACAACGTTTGTGAACTCTGCGATTCTATCACAGGTTCGAGAAAAGATTTCTGGATTTCCAGTTCATCATCTACTGGTTCTTCCGGCTCTTCTTCAGTAAATATAACACGGATATTTTCCAAACTAACCACATCAGGATGTCCGACGCGAACCATTGTCAGTAAATCTTGATCATTCACCGTACTCAGATCAACACCTGCTGGCACAACGATCTCGATCGTCTTCACTTCTGGTGTTTCTACTTCTGAATTTAGGACACACTCTTCCTGTTGATCTGCTGGTTGTTCCACCTGATCGACTTCTACAACTGTCTCTTTAAATGTCTCTTTTGTTCCCGGACGCTTTGCTTGAATAAATTTTACAAATCGTCTTACACCAGCAGCTGTCTCAAAGAGTGCCACAGTCGTTAGGATTTCCAGAAGTTCAGAAGTTTCTGCCCTTGAGCGTGTTTCGTCTGCATCCGCAATTGTTAAGGTATGCTTTTTACCTGACGCGTCTTCAAAGGTAGAAACGATCCGAAGAGTCAGCGCTGAATTCTGAACCTTCTCTGTTCCAGGAGTATCTAAAAGCTTTTTATTTGAACGAGCTTCTTCGGTTAAACGATAGTATTCCTTTTTGTCGGTAAACAAGCGATGAACGACCTTATCCCAATCTCCGCTTTTTTTGAAATAATCTTTAAAATAGGCGCAGTATTCACGCAGCACATCACTAGGCTCCGCTGTCAGAAACACCTCACAAACCAATTCTTGGCAAAGAAAAGAAAAATCACTAACAACAAGCGAATTTCGTACCATGACAACTACAAGGTATTTAATGAATGTAGCAACATCTTGAGAAAATTCAAAATAGCTAGTAATTTTCGCCTCAAGGGTGGCTCTTTTTACACCAAACAATGTTCTTTGTAATAACGGTTTTTTCTGCTCAATTGTTTTCATTAAGAAATGCTCCTTCCAGCGATGTATGTGCTTTTTTATAATAAAATCATAACATTATCAATAAAACAAAAGTAAATTTAGCATAAATTTGGAGTTATTTACTTTTTTCTAT